>OKTX01000173.1_pt1 | contig 56495 bp, 73 predicted proteins | sample 1606261 | NCBI WGS metagenome assembly OKTX01 (sample SAMEA3879543, study PRJEB24766) | human gut metagenome | biome: human-associated habitat; feature: feces | place: USA | collected 1985/1987 | reverse complement strand
GAGACAAAGATAACAATTTATAATTTTACCCCCTCAGGTTTTTACGTTGACCCAAAGAAATGTCCGAACAGCCTTTAACCATTTCCATTTATGAAAAGGAAATGGTAGTCAAGTACGCAAACGGAAAATTCACCATGCCTATTGAGGATGGCAAGCAATATCCGGAAATGAATATTGATGATAGTAGTCATTCGTTTCTGTTATCAGGTAATGACTTGCTGTATGGGGTTCGCCAAGTTCAGTTCTGCAGTGCAAATGACGAACTTCGTCCTAGGATGAACGGAGTCTATTTTGACATAGATTTGGAGAAGACTTCTTATGTCGGTACAGATGGCAGTCGGTTGGCGATGGTTGAACTGCCGGCTTCATATACACGTAAGGAACGCGCCGGATTTATTCTTCCGAGCAAGTTTGCAAAATTGCTTTCCAATCTGGTTCCGGAAGATTGCTTGGAATTGGAAGTAAAAGTGAATAGAACTAATGTTCAGTTTGATTTTGATTCTTATCGGCTTGTGTGTCGAATGATAGAAGGACGATATCCCAATTACCGAGCGGTCATTCCTCAAAATCAGTCCAAGAGAGTAGTTCTAAAAAGAAATGACTTATTGGCGGCTTTAAAGCGTGTTTCGGTATTCTGCAATATCTCTTCCTCTTTGGTTGTCCTAAAATTCGATAAGAACTCCCTGCTTATAACTGCCCATGATTTCGATTTTTCCAAGTCTGCGGAAGAAACTGTGATTTTGCAGGATGGTCGTGAAGCCATTGAGATAGGGTTTAAGAGCGGGTTCTTGATAGAACTTGTGAATAGTATTCCCTCAGAAGACATTTCTATATCCATGACGGACCCGTCAAGAGCGGCTGTTTTATCTCGCTGCGACGAAGAAGAACGCAGCCTTACTTACTTATTAATGCCGATGTCTATAAATAATTAATGCTATGGAAAAAACTAAAACACCCAAACAGATCATCCAATCGTATTTGATAGAACGGGCGAAGAATGACCCTCTTTTCGCTTGTGTATATGCGAAACCTAACAAGAATATAGACGAATGTTTTGATTATATTCTTAGTGAGGCAAAGAAACGCGGTAATGCCGTATGTATGTCCGACGATGAGGTTTTCGGTCTTGCAGTACATTACTATGATGAAGACGACATCAAGGTTAGTAAGCAGACCAATTACAAGGCAGTCACTTCTCAGGCACCTAAAAGTAATGTGGGTGCTGCACCTCAAAAAGAAACCGGTTGCCCGGAAAAAACGAATAGCAGACGTAAGGGAAAGAAAAACGAGTCATCTTCTTTGCAATTCTCATTATTTGAAGGATTATGAAACCGAGAACGAAATTACAGTTTAGGGTAGTTGGTTTGAATAGCCAGCTACCCGATATAGAAAGTATGATGGCTGAGTGGGCGAATAATGATTGTCTGGACCATATAGGGTATGCCACCAAATCACGTGTTATATGTATGGAATGTGGAGAACGTTTTTCTACAGAACTTGTAAAGCGAAAACGTGCCGTTTGTCCTCATTGCGGTGCATCCTTAAAAATAGAATGGTCGAGGAAACGTACTAACAAGCAGTTTATAAGTATAGGAAAGGCGGATATATGTGAAGAGTTCCAGGTTATCCGATGCTTTGAACTATATGCTTATTATCATGAAGGCAGGAAACCTCATTATTCTATTCAGGAAGTGCTTCAACATTGGATTAAAGACGATGGAAAACGGGAAGTGATGGCTCTTGCCTATAGTACAGGCTGTGGAGGTTGGTGTGGAAATCTTGAGATTCGTAGCAAGACTGTGAGATCGTATTATAGTATCGGAGATAATGATGTTTGCTGTGATAAGTACCATCCGGGTTCTGTATTCAAACCGCAATACACAAGGATGGGAATAGATTACAGACTTCATGGACTGTCATTTCTTGATGCAATTAATACTATTCCTGTTAATCCTAAGCTCGAAACGCTTCTTAAAGCAAAGCGGTATGATTTGTTGAGTCATTGGTACAGTCTTCGTTATAAAGTGAGCAGCTATTGGCCTTCTATAAAAATCTGTCTTCGGAACAAGTATAAGATAAAGGATGCTTCGATGTGGTTTGATTATTTGGACTTGCTGACACGTTATCATAAAGACCTGCATAACGCTTACTATGTTTGCCCTACGAATCTGAAAAGAGCCCATGACTTATATGTGGCAAAGAAAAAGCGTGATGATGAAAAGGCACGCAAGGCACGTGACATGCAGCGTTTGCTTGAACTTAAGAAATATGCCGAAGACTACATTAAGGAGAAATCGAAATTCTTTGATTTGAAACTGTCGGATGGTAAGATAGTGGTGATACCGTTGAAAAGCCTTGAGGAATTTAAGAAAGAAGGAGAAATTATGCACCATTGTGTCTTTTCAAATGAATATTTCAAGAAGAAGGATTCTCTTATCCTTTCTGCTCGGATAGGCAAGAAGCACATTGAAACGGTTGAAATTAATTTAAAGACATTCAGTATCGTTCAATCCCGTGGTGTCTGTAATAAAAATACAGAATACCATGATAGCATAGTAAAGCTGGTGGAGAAGAATATAGGATTAATCCGTCAGAGGATGATAGCATAAGAGAATTAAGATATGGCAAGACCGTTAAAACAGGGATTGGATTATTTTCCATTGGATACGGATTTCCTGTCCGATAGGAAAGTTCGTAAGATAATGAACGCTTGCGGCCCGAATTCCGCCACTATACTAATTTGCCTGCTGTGTAATATCTACAAGGATAAAGGGTATTACATTTTGTGGGACGAAGAAATGCCTTTTGATATTGCTGACATGGTTGGGGTATCCGAGGGCGCTGTAAGTGAAGTCGTGAAGAAGGCGTTGCAGGTTGAATTCTTCGATATTGCTCTGTATAATAAGTTCCATATCCTATCTTCTCGTGGTATTCAAAATCGGTTTAAAAGTTGTACCTCCAAGCGAAAAGACATTGAAATAATTCCTAATTTTTGGGTTATTGACGTCAATAATCCGATTAATGACGTCAATAACCCCGTTAATGGGGGCGATAATGAACAAAGTAAAGTAAAGAAAAGAAAATATTCTCACACAAATACGCGCGCATGTGTAGGAGAGTTGTTTCCGGAAGATACTTTCTTTGGTAAGCCTTTAGAGGATTGTTATCAAGAACTGAAATCAAATCAGTCATGGGCGGAAACGGTTTCAATGAATATTCGTTCTTCGGGGTATAAGGATTTTACGTTGGATACTTTCTACAGGTATCTGGAGATATTTTTTATGGAGCAACAGAACAAAGGTGAGACATCGAAATCTCCTAAAGATGCGATGGCTCACTTTGCAAGTTGGCTGAAAATTGAACTTAAAAACGAAAAAAATGAACGGAGAACTGATAAAAACAAAAATGGATATAGTAGTGAGTCCAAGTCAACTGAGGCAATCAGTCCCAGAAAACCGGATTGGCTTGACAATCAGACAGGAACTCTTGAAGACTTCGTCAACAGCATCCCAATTGGTCGCTGAATGGAGTGGGACAACAGCTCAGTTAAATTGTGCTGTAGCGCTTCGAGATGTAGTGAATGCCAGTAATATTCCTACGCTTGCGGATGTAAGTGCAGTGTTTGATAACTCGACTTCTGTACGCATTATAGTTGATCATCTGCAGTCAGTATTACGATATGCTGGTGTTGAGATTACTGATACACAATTGGCAGAAACGGCTCTTTCTATTCTGTCAAGTTATTATTTTTTAAATTTGGCTGAACTATGCGTATTTTTTTCTCAGTTGAAGAATGGCAGTAGAGGACAATTCGTCTGGGGAACCAAAATTAATAATCAGGCAATCATGGTAGCCCTATCTAATTTCTGCCGGGATAGGCGTCAGGAAATAGAACGACAGGAAAGTATGAAGATGCGCCAAGAGATGGAAAAAGGATATTCTCGTTTAGAGAATCTTACAAAGGGGATTGTTATGGGGACTTTGGAAGTAAGAAAGAAAGCGGAGGAGGCCAAGAAAAGCTATGAAGCTTTTTGTAGGTTCTTTCCTCGTTTACCTGATGCTTATAATCCTCATGTCTTATGGAAAGCGTGGGGAGGCGATGCCGATGCCCTACGCCAGATTTATGGTGCTAATGTTCCTCCGGCTGATATTGTAGAAAGGGATATCGGAAGATATCTATGTGAATACAATATTGTTAAAAGCAGGGAGGATAGTAAGGCATAAAAAAGCGGCCGATATACCACTACCGACCGCCAGTAAGCTATAAAGCTTTCTCAGAACACACAAAGATAACAACTTTATAGCTTATGGCAAGTGCATTAGTAGAAAAATATATAGGACGGAGATATGAACGCTGGTTGGACTATGCGGTCTATCATTGTGGCTTGGCCGGTATTCCGGATGAGGCTAACGACGTGTTGAATGAGGTGCTTTGTTCTTTGCTGCAAAAGGATGATGCTAAACTGCAGCAACTTCTTTCCGCAAAGAAAAACGGCTGTACGGAATTGGATTTCTTTGTGTTGAAGATGATAAAACTGAATGCAACTTCAGACACTTCACCTTATCGGAGCAAATATCGTCCAATGCCGGTGGATCAGAATGTGGACTATTCGCGGTTGGAAATAGAGGATATGAAAGAAGAATCAGTCGATAAGAACGAACTTCTTCTTAGTCGTTTCCATCAAGTACGCGATGTATTGCAGGATTTGGACTTGAGTCCTTTGGCGCGAAGGGTCTTTGAATATCGTTTTTTTGAAGATGCGAATTTTTCGGACTGGTCGGGAAAGGAATCTCTAAAGCAGCTTTATGAAATTTATAACAAAGTACAGGAACTGATTCGAAAGAAAATAAATGGAGAAAGCATATTTTGATTTAAAATTATATACTTTTGCTAAAATTTTAAAAGTATAAGTTATGAAAAAGTTTTTATTTAGTTTGCTTGTTGCGGTATTAGCAATTCCGGCTTTTGCACAAAGTTTAGAAAAAGACAAATCAGACAGTAAGGCTGTTGCGTTTTCATCTCGGCAAGGAGCATTGATTACTAAAGTGTTCTATCCGATTGGCGATGTTAAAGGCGTTAATTTTGAAGTCCTTCTTATGGTTGATGAACTTAAACAGGAGAAAATTGCTTGTTTAAGGCTGAAAACTTACTCGTCGGTAACAGAAGATGACTATATCGGTACTTTAGATGCTGATGAAATCGATGCTTGCATGCAATCCTTAGCTTATATTAAAGACAAGTTACTGCCGACGACACCTGAGATGTACACCGAATGTGAATATAAGTCAAAAGATGGGATTAGAATGGGAGCGTTTTCTAGTTCAAAGGGATGGTCTTCATTTGTTTACACAAAGAGCTATACATCTCGTTCTGCTAAGTTTTTAAAGGAAGAGGACTTACCTGTTATTATTGAGAAATTATCTGAAGCAAAACAGAAAATAGCAGAAGTTTTACAATAATCTATGCTTATTTGTCCCTCTTTTGGCGAAAATAAGTGGATTTTCTTTGGTAATTCGGAAAAAGTTTGCATTTTTGCCGATGCCAAATACATCATTATCAGTTAATGTCGCAGAGCGCGGTTAATGCTCACTGAATAAGTAGGGCTTTTTTTATGCCTATACTTAAACATATAGACGGCTGTCTTTCCCGATTCTATTACTCTCGCTCCGGCGTTCTGTAATGATGTGTTTGGCGACACGGGAAATGGCAGCCGTTTTTCTGCCTAAATGCCAAATACATCATTACAGTAAAATGAAAAATTCAATTTCAATCCAAGGTGCACCCACACCCAATGGGCATCGTGTAACCACAAGTCTTATTCTCCGACTTGTGAATGTATGTATAGCGTTTATCGCTCTAACCGTATCGGGTTCCTCCGATATTCTGTTCCCTCTCTTTGCCAGCATGGGCTGGTTCGTTTCTTCAATCGTGTTGATATTCTCTGCAAGGAAGGAGGTTTATCATGACTGATATAGTATTTCAAGGTTCGGAAGGGCAACCTTTGACTAATAGTGTGCTTGTGGCTGAGAAATTCGGGAAACGACATGATGATTTGATGAAAAAGATTAAAAATCTTGTAGATATGTGTCCGCAAAAATGCGGGCACCTCTTCGTAGAAAGTAATTATGTTGATATTCAGTGCAAAGACCGCCCCATGTACATCATGAACCGTGACGGTTTCACCCTTTTGGCTATGGGCTTCACCGGACAAAAGGCACTCCAATTCAAACTGGACTATATCGACGCTTTCAACAAGATGGAGCAAACCATCCGTAGTACCCGGAGCCTCCCTTCGTCCGTCGATACTACCATGTTGAAACAATTGATGGAAACTACCCAGGCAATGGCAGCGCAAATTAGCCGTATGCAGGAAGAACTGAATAGACAGCGTGGCATGCTACTGTTGTCGTCCGGCAATGTAATAGTGGAAGAACCGCGTATCTTTCCCCGCCAACGGAAGTATTATACGGTAAAGCAGATTGCGAAAGAGTTTGATGTTGATCCACGTTTGCTGAATAACTTTTTCGAATACATGGAAATACAAGAGTATGACCATAACAAGCAACGCTGGGTGTTGAACGAGTCGCTCGTCGGTCTTGGTTATACATACACAGTAGTGTATGAGCCTATAGGCCCGTATGAAGAATTAAGGGAGTATATGGTATGGACTCCCAAAGGGAAGGAATATCTCAAAGAGAGAATAAGAGAAGAACAAAGAAAATATCAGGAAAACAGAAGAAAGGAGAACTCACTATGAAACCAATTACAATAGACCCGCAATTACAATCAGTACTTGAACATCTGAACGTTGCACGCAAGGACTTTTCAGAAGCCTATGCCCGTATCACGAACGAGGGGGCAAAGAACTACTCTACCATGCTTCGGGATTTCATGACCGATATAGAAAGTGCTATCGGTGAGACATCATGTCTGGCCACTTCCAAGATAGAGCTTGACTTGATGCGTGAATACAATATACGGAAGGAGGAAAAATAATATGGGACAGAACGTATATGCCAATCCTCAATTGCAGGCGGCTTATGAGAAAGGCTTGAAAGCCGGACGTGTTGAGGGTATGATTGCTTACCAGAAACATCTGATTGAAAACCTACAAAAGGAGAACGCTGTACTTGTGAAACGGCTGGAAACTGAAAGAAAATCAGATTAACGAGCAGTCAGTCTAAAAGAAAATTGCAGGGGAGTCTATATTTTAATCGAAAAACGAAATTGCTATGTCTAAAGTAAGTGAGATTAAGTTAGACCCCCGCAATTATCGTATTCATGGAGAAGAAAACAAAGGTCTTATTCGTAAGAGCCTTACGGAGTGTGGGGCTGGACGTTCTATTCTTGTGGATAAAAACGATATTGTCATTGCCGGGAATGGTGTCTATGAACAAGCCCAGGAACTTGGGTTAAGAGTGCGTGTTATCGAGTCTGACGGTACGGAATTAATCGCTATTAAGAGAACCGACCTATCAACAAAAGATGAAAAGAGGAAGCTGTTGGCATTGGCTGACAATCGTGCTTCCGATTCCTCCCAATTTAATTTTGCCGCTATTGTAGAAGATTTCTGTTTGGAAGAACTCAATGATTGGAATATGGAACTGCCATTTGATGAAATTCCTACCGATATTGAGGGGTTCTTTGAAGGTGCTGATAAGGCAGAGCATAAAAAGAAAGTATTGGTTTGCCCATATTGTAACAAAGAGATAGAGGTATGATTCTTTACCTTGCTGGATATAAGCCATGTGCCAGAAGATGGTGCATGGATACATCGGATATATATCTTCTTAGTTCCTTTTGGGAGCACAAATCCGGCAGATATGGCAGCTATGTGCTCCAAGAAAAACATATTCTTGATAGTGGCGCTTTTTCTGCCTTTTCTGGAAAGAATAATGGATTTGACTGGGATAGCTATGTAAGGAAGTATGCTGATTTCATTCTCAAAAATAATATCCAAAAGTTTTTTGAACTTGATATTGATGTTGTTGTCGGGTTGCGTAAGGTTGAATATTACCGTCGTTACTTGGAAGATAAGACAGGGCGGAAACCTATTCCCGTGTGGCATGCTTCAAGAAAAAGGGATTATTTTCTGCGTATGTGTGAAGAATATCCTTATGTGGCTATCGGTACGACTTCCGCAATGGAAGAGGGTAGAAGAATCAGACAGAATCCTATGATTCTGAAATGGTTTATAGACCAGGCCCATAGTGTCGGTATCCGTATTCATGGGCTTGGCTTTACAAGTTCCAAGTATCTTCCATACCTTAAGTTTGATAGTGTTGATAGTACGACATGGCTATCCGGTGCTCGATATGGACAGATATATAAGTTTGATAACGGTCAGATGCAATGCTACGATCCGCCAAAAGGGATGAGAGCCAGGCATCATGATTTGGTGAATAGACATAATTTTAATGAATGGGTAAAATTTCAAAAGTATGCAGAAGAGTTCTTATGAAAAGAAGGTCCTCTTATATTCAGGGGGCATGGATAGCTGGCTTATAGACAAGATTTGGAAGCCTGATGTGAAATTATACGTGGATATGGGCACAAAGTATTCACAAGAGGAAATAAAGCGACTTCCTGCTGATGTTGTAGTGGAGAAACTAGACCTTTCCAAGTGGGAACGGGAAGATAAGATAATTCCGTTGCGGAATATGTACCTTATCGGGATTGCCACTAATTATGGGAATGAAGTTTGTTTAGGTGCTACGGCCGGGGACCGGGTGCTTGACAAATCTCCGGTATTTGCTGATATCTATGAGCAGTTATTGAACTATCTTTATCAGAAACAGCATTGGACGGAAGAAAGGAAAATCAAAATAAATCTGGATTTCAAGCGATACACAAAGGCTGAACTCGTTAGGGCTTTTGTTGCGCAAGGTGGCGATATGGATGAGGCCTTTTCTTCATCGTTCAGTTGTTATACTCCGGAGCATGGGAAAGAATGTTGGAGTTGTAAACCGTGTTTCCGCAAGTTTATAGCCTTTGCCCTGAATGGCTATCCTTTTACTGAAGATATTATAGATAGGAATGTATCTTACATCAGAAAAGAGATTCTTCCTTTGATAGAATCCGGAACTTATGGTCGGAAACAAGAAGAAGATGAAATAATGCAGGTATTGTCATTTTATAAATAGTTATTATGTACACAGTTAGAAAACGTATTGAAATATCAGCTTCACATAGTTTGAAGTTGTCTTATGAGAGCAAATGTGAGAATTTACATGGGCATAATTGGATAATCGTGGTTTGGTGTCGGGCAAAACAGTTGAATGATGATGGTATGGTTGTAGATTTTACCCACATAAAACAAAAGATTCAGGAACAGTTGGACCACCGTAACTTAAATGAAGTGCTTTCATTTAATACGACAGCGGAGAATATGGCAAGATGGATTTGTGAACAAGTTCCGGCTTGTTTTAAAGTAATGGTGCAGGAGTCGGAAAATAATATAGCATGGTATGAAAAAGGTAAATGAAATATTCTACAGTATACAGGGGGAAGGTTATCATACCGGAACCCCGGCTGTTTTTGTCCGTTTCTCCGGATGTAATTTGAAATGTCCTTTCTGTGATACGCAGCATGAAGACGGTATTTTGATGTCTGATGAGGAAATCTTGTCGGAAGTAGGGAAATATCCGGCAGTAATGGTCATACTGACAGGCGGAGAACCTTCGCTTTGGATTGATAGGGAGTTTGTAGACCGTCTGCATCGGATGGGTAAATATGTCTGTATCGAAACTAACGGGACGCGCTCCTTACCGAATAATATAGATTGGATAACTTGCTCGCCGAAAGAAGGAAGTAATGCTATTGTTGTTAATCCTCATGAAATAAAAGTAGTCTATACTGGGCAGGATTTATCAACCTATGAAGAAATGACAGCAGCCGTGTATTATTTACAACCATGCTCTTGTCAGAATACAGAAGAAGTCATTGATTATATTAAAAAGCATCCCAAATGGAAACTAAGCCTGCAGACCCAAAAGATATTGAATGTGCGATAAGAAATATTCTTTCGTACATTGGTGAGAATCCTAATCGAGAAGGACTTGTTGGTACTCCGGAACGTATTTTAAGGATGTGGCAAGAGATATTTCGTGGATATGACCCTGAACAAAAGCCAAAGATTACTGTATTTCCGAATGGCAAGGATGGTTTATCTTGTGGTAGTGTTGTGTCTGATTCCGGTACATATTATTCTATGTGCGAGCATCACATGATGCCTTTCTTTGGTAAGTATTGGTTTGCATATATCCCTAATCCTAAAGGAAAGATTCTTGGCATTTCTAAAGTGGGGCGTGTGGTAGATTACTGCGCTGCCCGCTTACAGATACAAGAAAGATTGGCGCAAGATATTGTTGATATGATAAGGAATGCACTTGGTGATGAATATCCACCTTTGGCTATAGGTGTAGTATTGGAGGGAGAACACTTGTGTAAAACCATGCGTGGGGTAAAAAAACAGGGAAAAATGCGTTCTTCTTTCTATTTTGATAATGGAGGCTTACCCGAATTAAAGGATGAGTTGTCTCAATTTGTCAGTTTTGGTTAGTTATTGGTTATGACAGAAAAGAAGAATTCAGCAGAAAAAAAGAAAAGAGGACGTAAATCGGATTACAAAGAAGAGTATTCCGACCAAGTTCTTAAACTCTGTCTGCTTGGTGCGACAGATAAAGAAATTGCTGAATTCTTCTCTGTTTCAGAACAGACAATCAATAGTTGGAAAAAGAAGTATCCCGAATTTCTTGAGTCCTTAAAAAAAGGAAAGAATTTGGCTGATGCCAATGTAGCTTCTCGCTTGTATAATCGTGCTATTGGTTACTCATGTAAAGCAACTAAATTCGCTACATCTGACGGGCGTATAACCGACCAAAAGGAGTATATAGAACATTATCCACCGGACACAACGGCTGCAATATTTTGGTTGAAGAACCGACAGCCGGAAAAATGGCGTGACCGCAAAGAAGTTGATGCCAATGTGAATTTGGGTGATGAACTTGAAAGTATGACCGATGAACAATTAACAGCTATAATACGTGGCGAACAAGAGTAAAAGCAACCGGGAAATTCTTATAAAGCGTGCGAAGGCAGTAACAATTCTTCGCAAGCGGGAAGCTCAGAAAGATTTCTGGGCTTTCTGTTTATACTATGACCCGAAGTTTTTTGCAAAGCGTTTATTCCTGAAGAAAGTTGCAGAAGCTTTTATGCGTGTATATGAGTCATACTCTGCCGGCATAATCTATCGCCTTGCAGTAAGTATGCCGCCACGTGCAGGAAAGTCTTACATTTCATCTTTGTTTATCGCATGGATGCTTGGGCATTTTCCGGAAGAATCAGTTATGCGTAACTGCTGTTCTGATACATTGTATAATAAACTTTCCTATGATGCCCGTGATATTGTGAAGTCCAAACGTTTTCATGAGATATTTCCGGACTTTTATCTTAAAGGTGATAAACAGAATGTGAAGAGCTGGAATGTTGAGGGAGCCCGTCAGGTTTCTTATTTTGGCGGTGGTGTTGGTGGAACTGTTATCGGTTTTGGTGCGTCCATGCTCGCCATGACGGACGACTTGTACAAGAGCTTGGAAGATGCCTTATCCGATAACAATAATGAAAAAGTATGGTCATGGAAACAAGGTACGCATGATTCTCGTATAGAGGGTAACTGTTGTCTTATTGACATTGGTACACGCTGGTCTGCTAATGATGTACTTGGGCGTTTGGAAGAAGCAGGGAAATATAATGAAATCATCCGTATTGCTGCTCTTGATGAAAACGAACGGTCCTTCTGTGAAGATGTACATACAACGGAGTATTATCTTGAATTACGCTCGGAAACGGATGAAAGCATTTGGATGGCCGAGTATATGCAGGAGCCGTTTGAAGCGAAAGGATTATTATTCCCCAAATCTTCACTTATGCGTTTTAAACTTGCTGATATTGCTGGTAAAAAGCCGGATGGTATTATCGGTGCGTGTGATACAGCCGATAAGGGGGATGATGATTTTTGCGCTCCGTTTGCAAAGGTATTCGGTCAGAAATATTTCATTACCGATGTGTTGTTTACCAAAGACCCGGTGGAAGTTACAGAACCACATTTGGCACAAATGGTGATAGATACGGAATGCGACCAGTTGCGTATCGAGTCAAACAATGGTGGGCGTATATTCGCTATCAATGTGCGTAAACTTGTTACCACGAAAAGAAAGTCCTGTCTTATCCAAGCGCGTCCTACTACTCAGCATAAAGAAACTCGTATTCTGATGAAAGCCGGCTGGATAAAAAAGCATTGCGCATTTCTTGATGAAACAGAATACACTAAAGGCTCTGACTACGGGCGCTTTATGAAAGCTCTTACAAACTATAAGCGTGAGGGGGATAATGCTCATGATGATGCACCGGATGGATGTACCATTCTTGCTGAGTTTGCCGAGTCAATAGGATTGAATTTCAAAAAATCGTTTCGTAAGGTGGGACGTGGATAATGTTTTGTGGTACGCTTTTTGTATTTTAATTATAGTATTAATTAAAAAAATAATCTTATGTCAACAACAACAACAAATTTTAATGATTTTCTTTCTGTAGTAAATCTAGAAGATTATAATGAAATTTATGAATTAGCAAATGCTGCTAGTCAAGGAAAAAGTGGTAATTATTATGAAGTTACCCAAGAAGGGGATAAAATCTTTATTAAATGTGTCTATGCTGATGCAACTTTAGCTTTATTGTCAGAAGCGGCAAGAAAGGCTTTTATATCAAAATTGGAGCAGGGATATATGGATGATATGGACCAAGAAAGTTTCTGGGGATATAAGAGAGCTTTGGAAAAATCTGATGAAGAGGATGCTAGGCATGGTATTTAAAAGTTCTTAGATTTATATTGGTAGAGGATGCTGACAATTTGTCAACATCCTCTTGCTAATTATTGGAGTATATTTTATCTGGTGTTATATTTTAAGAGAAAAGTATATGCCAGGAATATCCGAAATATTGAGTAATAATGACTTTTCCAGAATAGTCAGTGATTTATGTGTAGATACCATAGAAGATAGAGAACCCAAAGAATATTTGGAGGAATATAACGGAGAACGCCGCCGCCGTAAAACTTCTGTAGGTTTCCGGGAACCTAAAAAAGTGGCTGTATATTCAGATAAAGAGTTTGAAACAGACCCAAATACTGGCGAAGAAAAACCCAAACGTTTGGAAGATAAGACTGTGCCGGTTGCTAAGATTGTAACTAATATCCCAAAGAAGATAGTACGTACGGCAGCAGCTTTTTTGTTCGGTGGGGATATGATTGTATCGGCAGATAATATGGATGATGATAGCTTGCAAGACTTCAAGCAGGTATTTGTCCGTAAGCTTAAGATGAAATCAGTCTTTATGAGATTTGCTCGTATTGTACTATCTGAAACCAAAGGGGCGATTGTCTTTTATCCTGTAACGAAAAGCAATATTAAGGGAACGGATAAGGATGGAAGTCCTGTCTTTAAAAAAGAAGTCGTATTAAAAGCCAAGATATTATCAACACCAAAGGATGATAATGTAACCAATGAATTTTACCCGCATTTTGACGATGATGATGATATGGATGGCTTCATTCATAAATACACAGCTGTGGTTAATGGCAGAAGTTGTGAATGCGTGAAGATTTATACCGCTAATGAGATTATAACCGGAATCAATGATGGGCAGTGGGTTATAACAAAGGATAAGAATTTATTCGGGAAAATTCCAGTTGTCTATGCAGAGGTAGACCAACCGGATTGGGAAGATATAGCAGTTCTTATGGATGCGTATGAAATGCGCCTTTCTCGAATGTCAGATACTAATGACTATTTTGGAGACCCTATGCTAAAGACTTACGGCCAGACCAATTTACCTTCAAAGGAAACGGTGGGAAAGGAGTTGAATTTCTCCATGGAAGTGGACCCGGATACCGGAACTGCTTATCATGGTGATGCAGAATATTTATCCTGGCAGCAGTCTATTGATTCTCAGAAAGAGGAAATCGCAAACGAAAGGCATGAGATATTTTCCGGTGCTTCTTGCCCTGACCTCTCCTTTGATAACCTTATCGGTATAGGTGATTTATCCGGAGTAGCTCGTGAGTTTATGACTATTGACGCAAAGATAAAAGCTACGGAACAGATGGAAATATTCGGTCCGGTGGTACAGCGTTGTGTGGCAATCGTGCAGGCTGGTATGGCTCGTATTTCCCATATCAAAAACGCTGACGCAATAGAGGGAAATTATTTCGAGGTGAAGTTTGGTTCAATCTTGCCCAAGAACCTTACGGAAATTTTGCAGAACTTGGCTATTGCAAACGGTAATAAGCCTATTAATTCGCAAGAGACCATTACTGCAGAATCTCCTTATACAAAGAATGCCAAACAAGAGATTACAACCATGAAGAAAGAAGAAAAAGAAATGGCACAAAACAGCAATCCTTTTGGTGCTACATTTCCTGCTAATCCAGATGAATGATGAAACGTAAAGGGCTTTCCTTTTATGATAGTCAGCATTTGCAAAAAATGTTGGTGCAGCAAAATGATATAACAGCTATCTTTAATCGTTTTATTGCTGCTATTTCCCCTTATCTTCAACAATGGGCAGATAAGGGGAAAGATAGTGTATGGGTAAGAAATCAGTCAATAGAAAAACGTATTGATAGGGAGTTGGTAAAGTTACAATCTGACCTACTTGCCAATATTACTCAATTTCAAATGGACGCATGGAAACGTTCTGAACTAAAGAATGATGATTTTATTTCAAGGTATATTGAGGGATTGGCTATCAGTACAGCTATAAAAGAAGGGTTATTTGCTCATAATGCCAAAGCTATGTTGCAGCTTAAAAAAGGCATGGATATTAGGGGAAATGCCTTATCTGATCGTGTGTGGAATATTACGGAGCTGGCAAAAGAGCAACTGGAGTATTATCTTGCATCCGGAGTATCGGTAGGCCGTAATGCCGGGCAGATAGGCCGGGATGTGCGCCAACTTCTTAAAGAACCGGACAAACGTTTTAGGCGTGTGCGTGATGCAAATGGGAAATTGATTTTATCTCAGCCTATGAAGAACTATCATCCGGGCCAAGGTGTGTACCGGAGTGCAAGTATGAACGCATTGCGATTGTCCTCTACGACAACCAATATGGCTTATCGTGCAGCAGATTATGAACGATGGAATGGGCAGGACTTTGTTTTGGGCATAGAGATAAGACGGTCTGATAGTAATCGCGGATCGTGTACCCTTTGTGATTCGATGGTTGGCAAATATCCGAAAACATTTAAATTCACAGGGTTTCATCCGTTTTGCATTTGTTATGCGACTCCAATAGTTATGGAACCGGAAGACTTGGCCGAGTATTTGGTAAATGATACGATACCGGAAGAACTTGTTGTAAAAGATATACCTCAATCGGCTAAATCTTGGGTAAACAAGAACCTTGAAAGGGCTAAAGGATGGAGCAATGAACCCTATTTTATTCGTGATAACCGGCAGTTCTTTGGAGAGTTGAAAACCAATATTTATACATTGGAAGAAAAGAAGTTTACCCGCACAAGAAGCACATCTGTATCGATGCAGCGTGCTATTGATTTTCTCTCAAAGGAATATCCGAATATTTCTAATACAAGGTTAGCCGCTATACATCATTATACTAAAGCCGGAGGCAACTATCGACAGTTAAATAAGCAGTTGTATAATGACAATCTTAGTGAGTTTAATAAAGCTACCGCAGCACTTATTCGTGAGGGACTGGATTTGTTGCCAACATTTAAAGGCATTACGTATCGTGGTACTATAATAAAGCGAAAGGAATACGAAGCTTTGTACAAGGACAAAAAAGAGGTTTCCCACAAGATATTTACATCATGTAGCAAATCTACGGAAATAGCTGATATGTTTGCGAGTTATCGCCCTTTGAAAAGAAATGAAGTGAGTGTAATTTTTACGATTCAGAGTAAAAATGGAAAGGATATATCGGAAATCTCGGAATTTAACGGTAAATTTGTGGATATGAACCAATATGAAATACTTTTTGCCACTGATACAAGATTTGAGATAATATCGGTATCGGAGCAGGAAGATAAGATTAATATTAAATTGAAAGAGCTATGAGCAAGGAACCGAAAGTACCGGAAGTTACAGATGAGCTTCGCCAATATTGGAAAGAAAGATCAGAAAAGATTCTCAGAAATTACGAAGCAGGGAAGTATGATGAGAACGATGAACTAATGATGGCTTCTGTCAAGTGGGCAAGGTTAAGCATGGAGGAAAAGGAAGAGGGATATAAAAAGTATTACTTTATGTTTGACCGCTGGCAGGCAGAGCAGGATGCCATGTGCGGATATGATGACGAAGACGATGAAGATTAGTATTTAGAGTTTATTTGAATATAGGCTATCCGGGGGCGGGTAGCCTTTTTTTATGGTAAAAATTCTGCTCCAATATATTTTAAAGCAAAAAGACTATGGAAATTTTAGTTGCAATTAAAAAAGCTTTAAAGAAAGCAGGTATTCCAGAGAAATATGCTGCAAAGGTAAAAGCCTTGTTTAATATTGAGAGCGAGGAAAATCTGGAAAACTATGTCTCTCTTTTTAAAGATAACATTCTTCCGGATTTGGAAACAAGCGAGCAGAACAATCAGAATGCTATCAATAATGCTATTGCTGAATATGAAAAGAAGCATGGTCTGAAAGATGGCAAGCCTATAGAGGGAAAGGGTAAAAAAGGGAAGAAAAACAAAACGGTCGTTGACGACGATGATGATGATGTAGATGATGATTTGGATGATCTTCCGCCTGCTTTCAAAAAGATGCTTCAAGCCCAGCAAAAGCAAATCCAGACCTTAACGGATAATATTTCCACCTTAACAAAAACCGTTTCCGATTCCGGTAAAAACGCGTCTGCTAAGGCATTGTTTGATACAGCCGAGTTGCCGGAAAAATGGTTTAAGCGTATTGATGTAAATTCCGAAACATCTGTAGAAGACCAAATTAAGGAGCTTCAAGAAGAATATAAGGAAATTCGCCAAAGCGCAATATCCGATGAAGTGGATGCAGGCAATTATCGCCCGTATGTAGCACAGCCAAAAGACCGGACAGAAAAGGAATGGTTGGAAATCATGAATAAAGATGAGGATACTGGGGATTCCAACGGGGTTGCCAGTCTCGGTATTGATTAATAATTAATCCATTGTAGCTATGTTTTTTAAGAAAGAAAAAGAATTTCAGTACCATCCTGCGGTCATAAAAATGCTCGAGGATGTTGTCGGTGGTGGTACCATTGTTCGCACTGATTTAAGAACTGCGATTTTTGATGGTATGCCATTGGACGAATTGCCGCCATATTGTGTTGTCGGCAAAGATGAAAATGGTGGGTATCGTGTAATCAAGACTGCTTTGGTTACAGAAGCCTTGGAAGCAGAGGGAACGACTGTAAAAGTCAATAAAAGTCATCTGTTTGCTGTTGGGGATTTTGTTACTGTTGGAGGGGACTTGAAAGGTGCATCCGATAAGATTACAGCCATAGATAAGAGTAATGCCGGATATGATGTTATTACTCTTGAAGCCAAGATTGGCGCAGCAAAGGTAGGTCAAGTATTGGTCGGGGTAAAAGAGAAGACTACGGCAGGAAAGGCAACCCTTGTTACAAGTTCATCTGAGTTGGTGATAACCTTGTCAAAAGTTGATTTGACTGTTGCTAACCAATCATGCGGCTTAATGGTACGTGGAACCATTAGTGAAGGTAATATGCCCTTCCCTATCGATGCAGGCTTGAAGGCTTTGATGCCGTTAATCAGATTCGTAAACAAGAAATCATAATTGATTTATGGAAAGAAGTTTAATCAAACAAGTAAACAAGAAAAACATGAGCGCCCGTTTAAACTCGCGCCATGTAAAACCAATGTATTACCCTAATTTCTTTACTCCCAAAAGAGTTACAAGCTTGAAATGGGAAACATTGATTGGAGAGAAAGGGGCTCCGGTAATTGCCGATGTCGTTTCTTTTGATTCTTCCGCTCCGGAGAAGACTCGGGAAGTAATCAGCAAAATGTCCGGTGATATTCCAAAAACAGCCGTTAAGCGTGGCATGAACGAAAGCGACTATCAGGAATATAAGAATCTGGAACGTGATGCGCAAGGGGATGCAGAGCAAATGGAGTTGCTGAATCTTTCTTTCAAAGACCAGGATTTTGTGTATAATGCAGTGCGTGGCCGTATGGAGTGGTGGGCTATGCAGTATATGAGCCGTGCAGGTTTCAACTTGTCGGCGAAGAATAATAATGGCATTGTAACCACTGAATTTGTAGGTTGTGGTATGCCGGCGTATAACAGAAAGAAATCTTCAGCAGACTGGGCTGATGCAGCAAAAGCTGACGGTTTGCAAGATATTGAAGATGTACTTTCTGCAGCAAGTGCCAATGGGGTAAGTCTGCGATACATCATTATGCTGACGTCTGATTTCACTTTATTGAAGAAGCAGAAATCAACTTTGGATAAGATTAAGGGCTGGATTAACCAGACATCGAAGCTCGTTATCACCAAGAAGGTTATTAACGAGTATTTGGCTGAACAAGAATATCCGGCACAGATTATCACTATCAATCCGGCTGTGCGTATTGAAGATGCAAACCACAAACGTACTACTGTTTGCCCATGGAAGAAGCATCGTATTTGCTTCCTTGAGGATTTGAATGTTGGTAATATCCAGCACGGTCCTATTATGGCTGAAAATTCGGAGTCTTTGAAGAAGAAAGCAATCATGGTAAAGAAAGACTTTATCTTGGTTACAAAATTCTCTACTGAAGAGCCGTTCAAGGAGTGGACCAAGGCTGAAGCTAATGCAATTCCTGTAGTCAATGACCCGGAAGCTATGTATATCTTGCAGGCTGATGGTAAGGAATGGCCTTCTGACGAAGCAACAGAAGGTACGGATAATATTCCTGCTAAGTTCTTGGGTCAGGAAGTGGATGATGAAAACTTAGAACTGGGTGACGAAGAATAATACAGTTATGGCAACAATCAGAGAAACGATACTGGAATATCCCTCTATTGGAGATATGGAAGGCTTCTTGGAAAAGGTAGTATTTGTAAAGCGTGGTATTAATCCCGAAGAACAATGTACTACTGATAATATAAAGCAAGTTGGTCTATGTGTCGCTGATACGTATGCCATGCTGATAAATTCTCCGGATTTCACGGAAAACAAGTTATCTGTCTCTCATCCCCGCTCTTACTATATACAGACTGCAAGGCAGTTATATATTGAGAACGGGGAGCCTGAAAAGGCTGCCAAATTAGGAAAGAAAATCATTATTAGGGGAAGGGCAAGGAACGCATGGTAACCAGATATCCTCATACTGCCTTGATAACTTATGAAATTGGCGGAAAATTAGTCAATGGTGAGTGGGTTGATGGAGAAACAAAAACTCTGTCAGTAAAGGGAAGATATGATTCCGTTAGTGATGGGCGTATAGTTATGAAGAAAAACAGCCTTGGCGACGAAAAGCAAGTACATGGCTATTTCTATACTAAAGTCCGTCCTGATATTGATGTTAAATATTTGCGTTTACAAGTTCCTTCTCTTAATGTTGATGTGGATATAATTTGCTGGGAACCGTATCAATCCCATTCAATTATAAATGTATGAAATCAGGACTGACGCCTTTGTTTTCGGATGCGGATATAGACCGCTGGTTTGACAAATTCCAAGAACGAGCAGAAGAAAGGATTTTTAAATTACTTTCTGCTGCCGGAGAAAAATTTGTAGAAGTGGCCCGTAAATCGGGTAACTATACAGACCGCACAGGCAATCTTCGTTCTTCTGTAGGCTATATAATAGCTATGGATGGAGAAACCGTTTCTGAAAACTTTGAGAAAAGCAGTAAAGGGAATGACGGTGATACAGGCATTTCCAAAGCCAGACAGCTGGCCGAAGATATTTCTTTGGCTTATCAAGGCAGTTACGTACTGATTGGTGTTGCCGGTATGGAATATGCGGTTCATGTTGAAGCCAAAGGAAAAGATGTAGCTACTACGGGATATATCCAATGTCAGGAGTATTTGCGTAAGGCATTGATTAAGGTATTTGAAAAAATCTAGTTTATGGATGAATTTGATGTAATAGATTTCGTATATAAAGCGATAGAAGCTGTCGGTACTGGAATTGCCATATATAAAGACAAATCTGAGGCCGGTGTTAAGGACGAACATATCGTAATTAATCATCTATCATTAACGGAGTTGGATTTCATTAATAAAATCCCTGTAAATGTGAATGTGTTTGTTCCTTTGAAGCATAATGGAATGTATCAGCGTCAACGTATGAAAGAGTTAAAACGTATGGTGCGTAAGGCTCTTGCTTCGATAAATAGCGATGATGGCAATTGTAGAGAAATAGAAGATTTCCTAAGTATTCCGATACCGGATTTAAAAGAGGGATTTATGTGTACTAATATTCGATTTAATGTAAAAGTAGATAATTGATTATGGCAGAAACAAAAACGGTAAGGCCTATTGCTATGGGCGTAGGCGCGATTAGAATTGCAGATGTTGGTGATGGAGTGCCGGGAACGGATTTTACCACACTTCCCTTACCCACCAAAAGTAGTGTTGCTTTCAACTTTGCAGACCCTAAGGAAGTAAAGATAGACATTGAAGGCAGTACCGAACCATTATATGTGGAATTTGTAAAAGATACCACTGATTATATTGAGTTCTCTATTCCTACTCCAAGTAATGATACAATAGTATTGCTTGCCGGTGGAACCGTTGACAAAGGGGAAGAATTATCTCCAAAGGATGTTTGGAATAAGCCTACGGATATTCCGTCTATTAATAAGACATTCCAATGTGAGACATTGCCTAAAAAGGGGAAGAAAGTGCTCTATACGGTGGTTAATGGTAAGATTGTGGCTAAGATTTCACAGGCTCCGGGCGCAGAACAGGCAGAATTGTTATTGGTTCGTGTGTATGTACAAGCAGCTATTACAGAAACAGGAGAAACCAAAACAGCCTTTATGCGTGAAGTTGCTGATGCGGCGCCTAAAGCTAAGGCGGCCAAAGCTGCATCCAAGTAAATAACTATGGTTCTATATAGCTCAGTCGGTAGAGCGCATTATATAATGAGGTCGGCGGTTCGAGTCCGCCTATAGAAACAAACTTTTGATGGATAGGGGCGAAACGATTCTGTAATAGTCGCGAATATTATGGAATTTTCTCGGAAGTACAACGGGATAGCCCCTTTGGATAAATTTATGAGCGTAAAGAATTTGTTTAAATTGGAGTCAGCTTCTATAACGGAGCAACCAGTCAAGATACCATTTGATTTTAGCGAGAAAAAATCTATTCCGGCAGGAAAGGAAATCGGGGATAGTATAGTTATACGTCCGATAACGGTTAGGACATGGTTTAAGTTGCGGCCTCTTTTGCTTGAAATAGAACCGGCAGACCTTGATAAGATGATTGTCAAGTCTGATGAGCCGACTAGTGATTTTCCGGTTATGATGGATAAGTACGGAGAGTTGCTTCTTGATATTGTATGTTTGGGCATTCATAATAAGCCGTCGGAGCCACCGGCATGGTTTCGCAATGTTCTTATGGATAATTCCACATGGGAAGATATACGAATACTTCTCAATGCCATATTCTTTAGAATAGGTTACTTCCCTTTTTGCGACTCTATCACGATGCTTCAGAACGTGAGCCCATTGGGAGAGACGGAGATAATAGCCGCTCAGAAGAATCTGCAAAGTTGGCAGGATACAGTCAAGCAAGATTCTTAGTTATAGTGCATGATTCGTTAGGATTGACTTATAGGGAAACAATGGAAAGCAGTTATTCCTTGATTGAAATAATGATGCAGGAATATGCTTCTGTGATGAAAGAAAGAAACCGGACAGTTGATGAAGATGGAGAAACCGAAGGTGTGGATTATGAATGGGTTGAGTTACCTAGTTTTGATGATCCGACAAAAACAATTCGGATGAAGAGGTACTATGATATTGAAGGCGCAAAAGCGAAATAATGCCTGTTTTTATATATTACAATGTTGAAACATTGTTTCATGTCTTGTTTTTAGAGGTTGATGCCCCGTGTCTGTGAAGATATGGGGCTTTCTTATATTTTAAAAATAAATGAATTATGGGTATTCAGAATAAAGATGGTGCATTATATTTTGCTACAGGCATAGATAATACCGGACTTTATAAGAGTCGTCGGGAAGCTATTGGTATAATAAAGGCGATGGCTGATGAAATTACATCGTTTGATGTGTTCGGAGGTATCGGTATCAGTGCAGGGATAGCCTTTGCTCGTGCGGCCAAAGAATCATACGATTTTGAAAAACGTTTTCAGAAAGCCATGCTTGAAGTTGCTACTCTTTCTAAAGAAGTAGACGGTAGTTTGACAGAATACATGAATCGTGTTATGGATATGATTCGTGATATTCCTATTGCCGGTGATGAAGCGGCTAAAGCATTGTATCAAATCGTGTCTGCCGGTCATGATGGAGCAAATGGTATGGAAATTTTAGAGGTGTCCGCTAAGGCGGCTACCGGTGGTCTGACTGAAACTGCAACGGCTGCTGATGCCATTACTACTATCTTGAATGCTTACGGTATGCAGGCAGATAAAGCAAAATCCGTGTCCGATAAGCTATTTACTACGGTCCGTTTAGGTAAGACCACGTTTGGGGAACTTGGCACAAGCATTGCCCAAGCAGCACCGATTGCTGCTTCATTTGGCATAAGCCTTGATGATGTACTGGCTGCTGTGGCTACTATAACTAAGCAAGGTGTACCGACATCGGAAGCCATGACAAAGATACGTGCTGCTATACTTGGTACAGCTAACCAACTCGGAGATGCAGCTTTCCAAGGCCGTACATTCCAAGAAGCATTACAGTTGATTTACGATAAAGCTGATGGTTCTGCAACCAAGATGAAAGAGTTGCTTGGTACTGATGAAGCATTGCAAGCTGCATTGGCTCTTACCGGAAAGAATGCCAAGGGAGCTTCTAAGGATTTGGTGGAGTTGGGAAATTCCGCTGGAGCTGCGGAAACTGCTTTTAAAAAGATGAATGATAGTACTGAAAATCAGTTGGTGCTTCTTCGTAATAATATAACTGCGGCACTCCGGCCAATGGGCGAGGAAATAATGAAGCAAGTTGCCGGTATCGCCGAAAGTTTTAATAATGCGTTTTCTAATGGGGATTTGGTAGACACATTATCTACCTTGCAAGATTTGTTGGTAGTAGGTGCTACGGCGTGGGGAAGTTATCGTGTTGCGGTATTGCTCGCTGCGCAAGCAGAGTTGTATCAACAGGGATTGGCTAAAGGGTGGACCCTATCGATGCAACTTCAAGCAAACTGGCTTAATATAGTCAGCAAGGCAAAGGAAATACTTGCCATGAAAACAAAAGCATTGAATGCTATAATGGCTAAAAGTCCTTATATGCTTATTGCAACAGCTATAGCTGCTTTGGGATATGCCATATATAAGCATATAACATACGTTAGTGAAGCAGAGAAGGCAAATAGGAAATTAAATGAGTCTTATAACGAGTGCATAGCATTACAGTTGAAAGAGAAAAGAGCATTGGATGATGTATTTTCGGCATTGGCTCGCGCTAAGGAAGGGACAGAAGAGAGAAGGAAAGTGATAAACCTGATAAACGGACAGTATGGAAGTTATCTTAGTAATATGCTTACTGAAAAATCCTCTGCAGAAGAAATTAAGAGTGCTTATGACCGTATAAATGCTTCATTGAAAGAAAAGATTGCCTTACAGATACAAAACCAAGCTACCGATGAAATCGCTACATCTGGAGTAAAGAAGCAGGCTGATGAGTTGGAGAATTTACGTAAGGGGCTTTCACGATATTCAAACAACGGCGGATTGGTAGAATTAACAGTTCAGAATATTGTAGATAAGGTGACAGAAGCTCAACGAGCCGGAACGGGAAACATGAAAGTTTTGTATGATACACAAAGCGAGCTGTTGAAAGGCATTGCTAATGGCAATAGGCAGTTAAGTGATGAGGTTGTGGATGCTTTGGATGAATATATCAGAAGCGTTTATTCGACCGAATATAATATCTATCAAGTAAAAAAGAGATTTGCTCCGTTTATCAAAGGTCTGACTTCTGTCAATACTGGTACGACCACTACAACTACTACGACAACCGGCACAACTGTGGTTAATACAGAACCGGATAAAAAAGATTATAAAGGCGATATTGAGAATGCAAAAAAAGAACAGGGAAAACTGTTTGAACAATTTTCAATGGATTTGCAACAGATGAGAATCGATGCAATGGAAGAAGGAGAAGAAAAGTATCAAACTCAGCGCCGTTTGGATTTTCAGAAAGAGTTGTTTTCGATAAAAGAACATGGAGAAGCTTTGATAAAGGCTCAACAAGAAATCGAAAAAAGGCAATGGGAGGAAAGGAATAAAGGTAAGAAGAATAATGAAAAGGGAGTTTTCAAGCCTACAACTACATCCATAGAGCAGTTACCACAAGAGCAGCAAGACTTATTGAGTAATATGTATTCTGAAGCTCAAGTTAAGAATCTGATGAATGAAGAAAAAATACTCAAGGAAAAATACGATGCCCTTATTGCCCAACTTGATGATTATAAGAGCCGCGAATACACTATAACCAAAGAATGGGATGAAAAGATTGCTCAAGCTGCAGGAAATGAGGAGTTGGTAGATAAACTAACCAAAGGCAAAGAAAAAGCCTTGAACGAGTTAAATGCACAGATGTTGATGCAGTCGGATGAATGGGTAAAATTGTTCGGTGATTTGGATAACCTTACCATTTCCGAAATAGAAAATATTATTCAGATAATCAAGTCAAAAGCTAAAGATTTGAAGCTGGATCCTATTAACCTGGATAAGGTCTTGGAGAAGCTGAAAGGTGCGGAGAATGAAATCAAATCCCGTAACCCGTTCCGTAGTTTGGTTACTCATATAAAAGAATATCAGAAAGAAGCTGATAAGACTAAAAAGGAAGCATCCTTAAAAGAAATATTTGGTGATACTTCCGAAGTGCTTGGAATGGTGAACGAATGTTTTGATTCGGTCATAGGCGGTTTAAAGAACATGGGATTGGCTGGGGATGAAGAAACCCAAAAGTTACTTGGTAACATTTCAAAAATGGTTGGCTCCGCTGCTCAAATAGCTACGATGAATCCGGCTGCTATGATTTCAGGTGCCGTTGGGCTTATATCTTCTGCATTTGATGTCTTTGACCGAAGAAGTCGTAAGGCTAATCGGGAAATTAAACAGCATCAAGAGAATGTGAAAAACTTGGAAAAGCAATACCGGCAGTTGGAACGTGAAACAGCCAAAGCTATCGGCAGTGAGAAATATAGCAAGCAGATAGAGCAGGTAAATAACTTGTATCAAAAGATAGCGGAAACTGAGGGTATGATAGCTGCAGAGCAAAGCAAAAGGTCTAAAAAACGTGACGACGGGAAGATTGCTGATTGGGAAAGCCAAATAGAGGATTATAGGGATAAGATAGAAGAGCTCAGGCAGGGAATTATAGATGAATTATCAACGACTGATTTGTATTCATTTTCCAATGATATGGCTTCGAGTATTGTCGACGGATTATGTAATGGTCTTGATAACGGCAAAGAAGCTATACAAGAAAAGATAAATGACTTGATGAAGAATGTCATATCTAAGCAACTGGACGTTTTTGTAATCCAAAAATCGATGTCCGGTATGTTTCAAAAAATGGCAGATGCTTTTAATGAAAACAGTGCCGGCGGTTTTGAACTTACCAACTGGGAAATAGACCAAATTGTTGCAGCGGGTCAGCAGGGAAAAGATCAGATATTGGGACAGTTGGGGCGTTATCAGGAATTGTTGAAGAAGTTGGGACTTGTAAATAGCGAAGTTGAAGATGAAATGGAGAATGGCGTTACTGGTGAGCTGCAGGCTGCGGTAACTGAGGGCACTGCTTCCCAGCTTGTAGGTCTATGGAATATGTCTGCTTCAGATATACGTTCTTTGCTTAATTTGAGCCATGAGCATTTTATAGAATGCCGGACGCAGCTTGCCAATATAGCTAATATTTATGTGCAGATTGTTGAAATAAACAATAATACAAAAGCAACGGCAGATAACACTGGTACTCTTGTTGAAGAACTGAAAATGGGTATCAAATCATTGGAAACAAAGCTTGATGAAATAAGAAAAAATACTAAAAACTATAATGGGAGAGGATAGTATGGAACTGAAAGAACGAATTGCATTATTGGCGGGTGCTGCTGGAGCCTGCAATGAAGGACTACAAGAATTAGCAGCTACAAAGTCTAGGGTTGATATGCTCAGATGCTTTTTTGATAATATTAAGTTTTGTCTTTCAAGACATACCCCATCAAGTGCATTTATTCGCTCTAATTTTGGAGATATGATGCACGGACAAGGATTGTATGCCGATGAAACAGTAAATGTGAAAAATCAAAAGGAAGTAGCCTTTGTAGGGAAGTGTTATGCCGTAGTGGAAATAACAGAACGAATGATGTGCCGAATATGGGCTGCTGATAGTACAAAGTTGAATATTCGGGCTTCCAATGGGGCACGCTTAATTATAGATGCTTTGGATAATGCAGATATAATCGTAGATGAATGTAGTGGTGCTCATGTTACGGTTTATCTATATGGCAATGCAACTTGTACGGGAGCTGATTTGATAGTTCGGAAAGGAGTCACTTATGAGTTATAAACTAGACGATATAGATATATCTTCTTACGATGCTTTCCCTTATGTAGGTCAGACAAAAGATTGTATTGCCATATCAGGAGTATTTGACCTTCCTAAGCGTAAAGGAACAACGGAATATAATTGGGGAACCGGTATTGAACCGTTTGTCGATGCGGAAGATATTGAACTAGATGGCCGGACTTTAATCCTATCTTTGGTGGTTCGCTCTGAAAATGTAAAATCCCAATTAGATAAGCTAAAGAAGGCTTGTATTTCATGCAGGCGTCTATCGACTGGATTTGGCAGCTTCAATGTTATTTGCAAGGATGAGATTTCTGTAGAAGAATACATTTCTTTAAATATGGCTATTGTGCAAGTGAAATTTTGGCAACAAAGTTATATCCCGGCTAAAATAGGCATTAATCCGTCAGGTGGAAATAATTATGTCATGGATGGCTATTCTTTAAATACTGATTTTGGGATTTATGTATCTTCTCGTTCTGGTGTTGAGACTGTTGGAAAGCGGATAGAGGTCGCTACGGCTTTGCCATATATGCAAAATAAATATCGTGAGCCTACCACATTGACATTAAAGTGTACTATGCTGGGAAGTAGCTTGGAAAGGTTATATTCGAGCATGAGCCAGTTTTCAGTGTTGTGTATTAGTCCTGGTCTTAGAAATTTGATTCTGAAAGAAAATGAACATATGAAGATATATTTTAAAGATGGAATAACCGTTACAGTGCGGACTAAGCATGTATTGGAATTCGATTTAAAATGTAGAGTAATGCAGCAATGATTGACATCTTAGAGGTATATCGTGTAGTTTCTGGAATTGATACCAAGGTAGCCAGTATTGCATCTGATGATGCTATATTGGCTAATGGCATAATGAATAAGAATGAAGTATCGGTAACTGTGGTTACTGATACCATTCCTGATATTCAAGAGGGGGATTTTATAAGGGTTAGCGGAATAAAATATAAAATTAATCGTGCACCTGAATTTGCCGATAAAAGTTCTGTGAATCATACTACAACATACCTATTTGAAGCACCGGAATATACTTTAATAGATAAGATTCTCACCAATAAGATAACTAAGAGCGTTCGCGTTACTCTTACGGGAAAATTGAGGGATTGGTTGGATTGGTTGATATGGAATGTCAATAAAACGAATGACAACCCTTTAGGGGTAGATACGGGGTGGCAGCTTGGCAATATTCCTGATACGGAATACATGACACTGTCATTTGACGGGATAGATTGCCGTAGTTTATTATCAGAGTTGGCTTCGGCATATGGTTATGAGTATTATGTACATGACCATACGATAAATTATGTATCACGCATTGAAAATGAAAGAAATCTGACATTTACACAAGGGCAAGGTGGCGGATTGTATGAGGTAGAGCAAAGCAACGTTGATAGTGGTGATGTTACTACCCGTGTATATCCAGTTGGTGGAACAAAGAATATGGCTCTAGGGGAAGGCGATGAAGAAGGACGTTTGATGTTGCCCGAAAAGTATTTGGAAAATTTTTCAGAAACCAACCGGGTAGTTGAGAAAAAGATTGTCTTTAATGATATTCATCCCTCTTTTACTGGTTTTGTTGAGAATCCTACGGGGGAGAATTATCGTGAGTTTGTATGCCGTGATATTGATTTCAATATCGAAGAGCTGGCTATTGGCGATGATGCGCGTATTAATTTTCTCACAGGAGATTTAATGGGAAAATCCTTTGAGTTTAAGTGGGATAATTCTAATAAGAAAATAACCCTAATCTACCAAGAAGATGAATTGGCTCCCATTGATCCGGAAACCCAAAGCAGACCTCTTATACCATCAGCGGCCAAATATTTGAGAGGCGGTGAGGAGTTTAATTTTACTGGTATTCGGCTCGGAGAGTCATATAAGCAAGCTGCAATATCAAAGTTGCGTGAGAAAGCTACGGATTGGCTTGCTTTTAATTCGCAAAAAAGGGTAAAGTTTACTCTTGATGTGGATTATCGTTATATGAGGGAAAAAGGCGAGCTAAAATGTGGTGATTTAATCACTATAAGCATACCATCTCGCAACATTAATAGGATTATTCGTATAACCTCTACGGAGAGAAATCTTAAAACAGGTAAAGTGTCTTGTGTCGTTTCAAACTACCTTACAGAAAAATGGGCAGATAAGATTGAAGGACAGATAAGCTCTATGCAAGCAACTATAAACGGTGGTGGCGTCAATAGTAATTTTACAATCCTTGAAAAAATAGATGAAAGAGAACCTACTGATAAGAATGTATTTTCAGCATTAAGAGTATTATATGAATTATTAAAAAATAACGACGAACTGAAAAAGATATTCCTCCGCAAGGACCAAGCTGACACGGCTCAAGGAATAATCACCTTCCTCAAAGGGATTCTCATCGGTAAGAACGGCAGTGGTATTACCGTCCTTGAAGACGGCATGTCTCAGGCGGTTGTCGATTATCTGTATGTCAAGGTCAAGGCCGTGTTCGACGAACTTGAGGTCAAGAAGAAAACATACGTGGGTGGCGAGCAAATACTTTCTCCTGCCGGTATGAAGTGCATAAAGGTAGAGGAATTGGAGGATGTTTACCGCTGCTATATGAAAGCTGAGGAAGACGGCATCGAAATCGAGAACCGGTTTACTCCCGGCTCCCTTGCCATCGCACAGGAATGCAACATCAGGACCGGTGTGTCGCAACATGTGGGCAACCGTTATTATTGGCGGTTGGTAACATCTGTGGGCAAGGATTATATAGACCTTTCCAAAACGGCCTGTGACCCGAATGTGGAGAATGACATTCCCTCCGCAGGTGACGATATCGTCGGTCTTGGGCATAATACGGATATCACCCGTCAGGGGGCAATCATCCTCTCTTCGGTGAATGAGGTATCCCCCTCGATACTCATGTACCAGGGTATAAATGACTTTACTTTAGTAGGTAAGGAGGTTATTGGTTTTGATTTTGACAAGGCTACTGGCAAGGCACGAATGCGTGTGTATGGCGATGCTTATATCGGAGCAAAGGACAGACGTTCGTACCTTGAATACACTCAGGAAGGCGGCATCGATGCCAAAGGACGATTCCATGTAGAACCCGGTTCATCCGGCTGGAAAAACATGGATGGTCTTCCTGATGAGATACAAGCCGCTGCTGACCTTGCTCAGAAAGCACAGGATGCAATAGATGGTACGGCTGTCGGTTCGGTGAACCTGTTGCGTAACAGTGGCTTTACCGGGAACTATGAGTCGGAAAGTCTTGCATCTGATACTGTTCTTTCACCTGATAGCGAAATATACAGTAAGGCACTAAAGTCATGGACGGGTATAGTTACGGTTCAGAATGATGCTATTTCCATTTCCGGACGTTCTGTCGTATTGGGCAGCTTGTCACAATCCGTCTCGCTTATTGACAAAGAAACTTATGTTGTATCATATCAGGCAAAAGGTATATCAATATCTGTTTCGTGTGGTGATTTCAGTGTGAATCAGTCTCTCACTTCCTCTTATCAGAGATATACGCATAAATTTACCTTCAGCGGCAATTGTGTATTTCTTATCAGCGGTAGTGCAATCGTTTGTGATGTTCAGTTAGAACGTGGTACCATCGCAACGGACTGGAGACCGTCACCACTCGACAATGACAAGACGATGGAGAAGTTTCAAGGCATTCGGTATATTACTGATGCAATAAAGAATGGTAGTGTGGATCTTATTGGTGGGCTTATTCTTGCCAATATGATACAGTTAGGTAACTATAAAGATGGCAAGATGCAGAAGGTGACTGCGGGCATTTCCGGCATTTACAATGATGACGACGATGTCGCTGACTGGGCGGGTGGTACATTTGAACAAGCCATTCGTACAGTGATGATGTACAAGAATAATCCCCGGTATCAGCCGACTGTAGCAGATTTGGAGAATATGGCGAAAGCCGTCCGTACACATGGTGGTCGTGCGATCCTAAATGATGTTATCCTACGTGGATATGTATATGCTCTCGGAGGATATTTTCATGGAGCCATTGAGCAAGCTGACGGTTTCAATAAGATGAACGAGGACGGTAGCGTGAGCTTTGCAGGTGGAAAAATACGTTGGGACATTGATGGCAAACCGGTAATTGAGGGGAAGATAACCACTGCTTCCGGTGGTAAACGTATTGAAGTTTCCGCTGAAGAAAACCGGATTATTATGTATAATGATGCGGAGCAGGAGGTGGGACGGATTGACTTTATGGACTCTGAGTATAATGGTACAATTTTAAGCCTTCCCCGGATAAGGCTTAAGAATGTCGTTACTTCCAATGGCGTGAGTTCAGATGTACATTCTATTTATATCAATCCCAGCAGTATTCTGATGGACCAGGTTTTTCGAGATGGGACTTATTCAGTCCTGCTAAACCCTTCCGGATTGGAATTTTTAAAAGATGGAGTAAGGACAAAAAAATATTCAAACGTATAAGAACTATGGAATTGAATGCTATAAAAAGTAAAGGTAATTGGGGTGAGATGGCCGCCGATTTGAATGCAAACTTTGCCGCTGTAACGGCAGAGCTTGAGAAACTGAAAGCCACCAATGTTAAATTCAAGGGGTATTTCACCAGTGAAAAGACATTGATGGCTTCCTTTCCGTCTCCTTCCCCCGGTGACACGGCATGGGTGGGCGAGGTATATCCGGGAACGGTCTACGAATGTAAGGCGACTGGAACCTGGTCCAATACGGGTAAGATTCCGTCCACTCCATCCGTGCAGCTGGCCGATTATGCCAGGAAGGAACTTGTCAATAGCCGTACTACCGAGTATAATGTTTCCGTCCAGCATCCTACTTCGGGAATTGATGGAAGCAATAAGTACATTCTGGAAGGCGCTATCGCTCAAGTCCCGCCAGAACTTAGAAACATCGGACTGAAGGTGTCATTCGTGAATTTGGACGGTAAGGTAGAAACGTGGGAGTTCCAAGGCGATAATTTTATGAATGTCGGCAACTGGGCGAATAAAAACGTTTCAACAGCTAATGTCATACAAAGAACAGGCTATTATCAGATTGATAAATATATCAAGGAATTCTATATTAAAAATCCGGCGAATATTACCTCCGTTAGAATCATTGGGCTATACAGTAATGTGAACGGCAAGAATCAAGTGGATGTATTAATCAATGGAAAAAATTTCGTATCAATAGAAGGGACTTCTGAGGACACGTTATTGGTATCAGACAATTACTTTTGTGTTGTTGACTTCTCCAATTTCCATAATTATTATTATGAAGCAGAGGTCATTCTTGGAATTGCAAAAAATTTGAATCTTAATCCGTCAATAAGGGATTATTTGGGAACAAAGAACTTTGTGGATAAAAAAGAATACTCCCGTCTGGTCGGTTCATTCATCATTGAAGAAAAAAAAGACATATCAACTCCCAATGCAACCTGCTATTTGCCATATGAATTTATAGAAGGAAGTATCTTTGATGTAGAATTAATCTTTTCACAGCCATTGACGAGCCCCAATGTCTTAATATGCACTTCCTCTAAAAAGTCACTTTCTGAAGAAAGCAGAATGGATATACTTTTTGCCGGAAAACTTGTAGATTCAAAAAAGCTAACCTATACGCTGCAAGTAAACAAGGCCGCCTGTTTCTTTACTTTCTATACCCAGTCCGAATCGGAAGATGTATTGATAAAAATTGGTAATTTTAAAAAATCGGACATTGGAGAAATCAAAACGGATATATCTTCTATGAAAGTGGATATTGAGAATCTGAAAAATGAATCCGGTGATACTTCCAATGATGGAAGTCTGTATTTCCTCAATAAAAAATGGAAAGCCGATGAGATTGTGACATGCGGTTATAACCGTAATTATTCAAGCCTGTATGCAGCCATGCAGTACGCCAGGACAAAAGCCAAGAAGAATTATATTATTGAGGTGCAGTTGTATTCTGATATTGTGATGCATGATGATTCCCAGTTACAATTATCCGACAAATATGAGGGCTCCGAGCAGTATCGCTGCATATGTAATATACCACCTTACGTACGGCTAAGAGGCATTGGTGACAAGAAGATTATTTCGTTGATACTTAGCAAAAATTCGTATGCACAGTCCATGACGGAGACTCTCCATGTTGATGGTAACTCTGAGCTTGAGAACATACATGTAATCGGATATAATCTACGTTATCCGATTCATTTTGAGAGAGGCAACAATCCCCCTAATGTCGACTCTGTAGTGAGGCTCTACAATGTTGATATAACTCACCACGGTGCCAGCCATTGGCAATCTCCGGAAGCATGGGGAAGTGGCAATGCATCAGGTATGAATGTATTCATGTACGGATGCAGGCTGATTGCCAATTTCGATACGTTGTTCGCCCATAACTGGAACGGACTATCCTTACCAATAGGCTACCATTTGTATCATTGCTCAATTATGAATATAGGAGAACAAAAAGTTGCGGTTCATTTTCAAAACAACGGAACAAGCAAACAGCCATATATAATCGAATTAATAGGAAACAATATAGACGGATATGTCAAACTTACTGCAGCGGACTATTATAAATTGGTAAAACCATCCATTACCGGATATGGTAATTCTCCGCATTATTTTAGAAATGAAATGAATATGGAGAATATCAGAATAAGGACTGTACAAACCGGAGTTGCCCAATCTATAGTTGAAATATCGGGTATTGGAGAAAAATATTTAGGCAATGTGCGTTATGGGATGGGTGCTGTTGGCAGGTACCCGTTTATATATTGGGATAACAATCTGAGTGCACTTTCCGGTAACAACGAAACTCTATTGGGAAAACGACTTGGTAACTGTTCTGAGGATACTAAGACATTAACGATATCCGTTAATGGGGAAGAAATAAGTATCGCTTTCAATAAGGACTATACAGACTATTCTAACCAGCGAATGGTTGATGAAATTAACTCACAGCTTAAAGGAAAGGCGGTCGCTGAACTATATCAACCTCTTGCAGGTTATTACGAAGAATTATCGGATGTGTTATTTAACATCAATGTTCCAAACATTCTTAGCAAAGGCTGTTTTGTCAAAAAAGGGAAATCTTATGCAATGCTGATAGATGATGCATTGTCTTCAGGCACAATGGTAAGAGCCATTAAGAATTGCATTGTCAGTAAATCAGACCAGTTTGCTCCATTATTTGAAGAAGGTGCAGATGTTTTTGTTGCGGAAGATAGGTTTTCCGTGTCTGAAAAAGGGAAATTGTTTAAAGATGCAAATGGGTTCATAATCGCAATTGATAATGATAAAATATTTATAGAATAAGGCTAACGTTATCCAGATTAGTAATCCGGTCATATTGTATATCTTCTTTTTTATTTCTACCTTGCATCTCCGAATTTAATATGTATCATTATGGCAACAATTGAAAGAACACGGGTTATACGGCCTTCATCAAGATTGGGAACTTCCAGCTATAAGGTTGACCTTAAAAACAGGGAGGAAAATGATGATTTGCATCTGACTGTAATTCACGAAAGCGACAGCAACTTCAGAAAGGAATTTCATTTTTCTGCCAGCCAGCTGAAAAGAAGAAAGTCCATCCACTTCAAATGGGATGGGGAAAATATTATTTGGAGTGGGAATATTACTCCTAAATAAAATGATAAAAAAGAAAACATTTTATATGTATGACAAACGGGAAGTCACCTTTTTCAAATGACCTCTCTCATTTACCCTATGGCACTGCCGGAGTTTTGGGCAGTGCCCTCTCCAATTAATGTCGGGCATAAACGATATCCGTACCGCTTTGCTTATCAAGAGGGCCGATTAATTGACTGTGTAACAAATCCACATATCTATTACACAGTTCCACATCTTTACCACAATTATATCTGGTACAGAAAAGGGGATATGTTGTTGTATACTAACCATATAACATAACAATATAATCTTGGCATTGCATTTGTCCTTTAATCAGTGTCCTACAAAGAGGACTTGATTTAACTGATTGTCTAAATTATTCTGTTGTGTTAATTGTATTAGTAATTTAAGGTAAAAAGACATTCCGATCTCATTCATTAAACTCGTAAAATCATGTTATCATCCCGGCCTGTGAAGTGCCGGGATGAGTTACTATAAAATGAACATAAGAGGTGCTCTATAATGTCTCTATCCACTTCATAATCATTCCATTCACAAGATTGTACAGGATTGGTGAAGGATGACTGTTGGATCCACCGTTTGGGCTTATATTATAATAAGGGTTATTAGCCCACCAAGCCCCGTCACTCTTGGCCGGATATTGGCCATTAAGCCCGCTTGTCATGACACCGATTAATTCATTAGTATCTATTACAGGAACTCCCCATTTTTTGCATACCGCCTTTATTGCAAAAATGTAATCATCCATTCTATACGGCATAATGACAAATCCGAGTCGGGTCCGCTTGCTGTTTTTACGGGCATAAACAACCATTGCTTCGACTGCACCGTAGAAAGTGGCCAGGTCAAAGTCCTGTTCCATATCGTAGCTGCCTGTTAACTCGCCTATGGGAACTCCTCCGCCATGATCGTTGATTCCGCCTTGGAATACCATGTAGTCCAACTTACTCAGCGTACCGTACTGCATAAGCGGCGTACCGGCTTGTGTCTTTCCGTCACATATATAATTTCCGCTGTCATTCACAATATTGACGGCACATTTGTTTTCGTTTGATGTCTCGGCGATATAAGAGTTGAAATCCACAGCGAGAGTTTCACCACTGTTTGCTTTAACCGTCTCGTCAAAATAGTAAGCCTTAATATGGTTTTCGGAATTGATACTGCCGGCATACTCCGCTGCTTTTACCAACTCTGTATATGTGCCATCACTGCTATAAGAATAGATTCGCAAGGTCATCCAGTCTCTCACATTACTGCTGTCGTAGTTTGTATATATATTGACCAGCAAGTAGTCCAGCTCTGCGATACCCAAATGTATCTTTCCGCCGATGGCAGTATTGCCTATGTTGTCTTTTTGACCTATCGGATATGGCAAAGCACTCAGTTTATCGCCATATTCATCGATTATAGACTTGGCCCTGTTATAAATTATTCCTTGACCGTAACTTCCGCCTGTTGATATTGCCGCGCCGCCCTGGCATTTGTCTATCGTAACGGCGGCAGGATGTTTACGGGCAAAAATTTCGGGGTATGTAGGGTGATAAAGTTCCCCGGCAGGCGTGAATACGTTTGCCCCATTATCCGCATAACTGTCTCCGACAAATCCAACTGTCATACCGGAATAATAGTCTGCCTGGAATGGAGAAACAAGCTTTTTTAAATAAGCGGAAGAGGGGACTCTTTCCGCACTGTCGGACTCTCCCTGGTCTATTATGGACAGACGGGTATAGTTCGAGGGGACATCAACAATAGGACTTGTTTTAATCACATAAGGCTCGTTCTTGTGTTGGTCTATTACGATAAATCCGTCTTCCGTAATTTCATTTGCAGAAAACAAAGGCGTAAGCCTGTATTTTGAATGGAAGCCTTCATTTTTATATGCAACAACGGCACCATTAACAATATATGTTACTGTGCCCCATCCAGAACCTCCTACATTTAAGTATATGTTACTTCCTGCCTTGACCGGAATAATATTACATACTATCTGATAATCCAACACTTCCCATTTCTTGTTTCCAATAGTTGGAATTTCATTGAATTTTGATAAAAATCCACATCCGTCAGTGATATATAAGTTGTTCTTTTCTTCAAGGTTGGATATCGATACCGGTTTGCCACTCAATGAGAAAACAGCCTTATCCTGTCTGTTTATAAACACAAGTTTTATTTTGGAAATAAGCCCGCTTCGGTTGTGGATTGTTGTTGTATCGCTGGTATTATTTCTTTCAACTGCATACAATATGAGGTTATCATTACTGTCGTACAGTAGGGCCTTGTACGGGTCTTTTCTACGGTTGACATTTGTAATGTCAAGTCGTGCAGAATCCACAAGAGGAATAGTATAACAAAAACTACCCGAACCCTCTGTTACAGTAAGGCTATCCTCATCAATTCCGGCACATTCGTTTTCACTGATAATGGAAATCTTTTTTTCAAGTTCCCCAATTGATGTTGTGTTAGTCATAACCCTTTCATCCAATTCGGATACTTCTCCCTGGACTTTATCCAGATCATCTGTAAGCCGGCTACTTTCTGATATTAACTGGATTAACGGATAGCCTTTCCTGTCACTATATTCAGTAACTGTGTCACCGTTGATTGTGATGGTAACCATTGGCTGGTCATATTCAGTGTAAGCAAGTGCATATTGGTATGTAGAACGGATAAAGAATCTTTCATCATCTGCAATAGTATATGTTTTAGATAACCAAATTTCGTTAATTCCGTCCGTTGTAGGTGTCGGAATGTCTTCAAGAAGTGTTTGCTTCCGGGTAATGGTGTTATATTTGTGCAAGGCAATCTTCGCACCGGCTCCCCAAGCGGTAAATCTTATCGCACTACATTTTTTAAATGACGTATCGGGAACCGCAAGATTCCAATAACTAATCGTTTTAGGAGAAGACAGCGGAACTGCAAGAGCCGACTCTGCCTTGTCAATAAAAAGAGCACGCTCTAACTTGGTTATTTTTTCTGTTCCACTCATCCAACTTCCGACGCTCGTAAACGTTCCGCCCTGGAACTCCCACGTTTCTACCTTATCGTCCGAATTCACGAATGACACCTTCAGCCCCATCTTTCTAAGTTCTGGCGGGACTACAGATGGTTTAAAACAGAAATTTGGAATGTTGATATGCCCTGCAAAGTACTGGGAGGCTATCCTATAGGTGGAATTTCAGAGAAAAGTCAATGGTAGAAATAAGGTAGAATATATGTTTGATTATGGATACTCCAAGGCTGCTATCTGCCGTAACTTAAATACAATCCAAAACTCTTGATGATCATTTGCGCAGAATGGAGGATAAATAGTATCCTTTTTAAAGGTATCGCCAATGCTTATCTTTGCATTGACATTCGATATCAGTGGAAAATTGTAATTATTGAGAGGAAGAGTAGGGGAAAGAAAAAAGCCCCCGGCCTGTTAATTGTCATCTCACCTACATATTAACGCACGACGCTACTAGAACGTAACCGGGGGCATATACCCTCTGCTGTTCTAGTAGCAATTTGCGTTTGTAAGTGAGATGTTGCAAAGATAATCATTAAAAGTTAAAGCAGTCGAATTCCGACTGCTTTTTTTATGCTTCAATTTCTCTCTTGGCTTATATTTTAGGAGAAAAGAGTTTATGAAAGCGAGTAATGATTTGGTGAAAAAGTATGGCTGGGATAAAATTATCCACGGCTTGGTTGGTCTCTTGATTGTGGCTATTTGTGTGTTGATTTCTGTATTCTTGTTTGGGAATAAGTTTGTTCCGGTATTGATTGGTGCTGCTATTGGTACAGGATGCGCTTACATTGCAGCAAAATGGAAAGAAGCGCAGGATGATATTCCTGATGAGAAAGATGTCAAGGCGACTTTACGTGGAGCTTATTTAGCAGACCTTATTATTGGTGTTGCTTATGTTTTTTCATGGATAATTAATACTGTATTCTAATGGTCGAAGTGATTGAACAGATAGGCGGGATAAAGTTTGAGGACTTACGTTTGTATGCAATCGTATTGTTTACATGCTGTATCTTTATTGTCGTTTCTTCATTCGTGGATATGTGGAGTGGCATTGATGCAGCAAGAGTAAATAAAGAAAAAATTGACAGTAAGGGGTTAAGAAGAACTGTAGCTAAAGTGGTTGATTATTTCCGCGTATTGATATTCGGTACAATGGTCGATGTCTTAGGACTGTTCATTTCTTGGTATGTAGCTCCTTATTGTATGATTTTGATAACAATGGGTATTATCTGCATAGAAGGTCGCTCGGTATTGGAAAATAGCCGCAAAAAGAAGTCTCATGCTGCCGATGTAGCTGATATGGCACAAAAGATAGTAAAATGTATTAGCAGTAATGATGCGGAAGATTTAATTGAACAGATTAAAACTAAAGTTGAAAGAAAATGAAAGTACTAATTGATAACGGCCATGGTGAGAATACAAAGGGCAAGCGCTCTCCTGATGGAAAATTGCGGGAATATGCTTGGACTCGTGAAATTGCAGATATGCTTGTTCTGGAATTAGGCAAAATGGGCATTGATGCTGAAAGGGTTGTAAAGGAGGCAATAGATGTTCCACTATCAGAGCGATGTCGGCGTGTGAATGAGATTTGTGGCAGATTGGGTACATCTAATGTAATCTTGATTTCCATTCATTGTAATGCTGCAGGTTCTGGAATAGATTGGATGCAAGCAAGAGGCTGGTCTGCTTACACGAGCAAGGGAAGTACAAAAGCCGATGTATTAGCATCATGTCTGTACGCATCGGCTGCTGAATGCTTTCCGGCCGGGACAAAAATACGCAGCGATTGGTCGGATAAAGACCCCGACTGGGAAGAAAACTTCTACATCTTGCAGAAAACGAAATGTCCGGCAGTTCTTACCGAAAACTTTTTTCAGGATAATAAGGAAGATGTTGAATTCTTACTTTCCGCTGATGGGAAAGCGCGAATTGTAAAGGCTCATGCCATTGGAATAGCTAATTATCTTAAGGTCTAAGATTATATGAAAAAATGGTTGTTTATAGGTTTAGTAGCACTGGTATCTGTTACTATTGGCTTGATTAAATATAATCGGAAGCTGCAAAAGGAATGTGAGCGTCAATCCGGTAATATTGCAATCTTAATGAAAGACATAAAGTCCTATAAAATTCGGGATAGTTTAAATGCGGTTTCTGTGTCGGCATTAAACTTGACTATTGATGAGCTGAAAGAGTATCGTGCCGATGATGTTCAAACAATAAAAGAACTCGGCATTAAAAACAAGCATCTTGAGGCTTTGGTTAAAACCGGGATTCATTCAACAGAAACAATCTATGCAGACCGTTGGCATCCACTTCCGGACAGGCCGGATTGTTTAGAGGTTAATAGCAAATGGTCTCATGTGATAGCTTGTTTCAAGGATTCTACGGTTTATTATAATATTCGTGATAGTCTGGCGGCTGCTGTTCATCGAATCCCAAAACGAAAATTCTTGTGGTGGAGTTGGGGCACAAAGGGGTATAAACTGGAATTGGTTAATTTTAATCCCAACACAAAGATTGATTACAATGAATTTATAAAAGTCTCAAAATAGCAGTGAGGGGGGCTCGTGAATAGCGACCCCCTCACCTTTATAGCAGATATTCCTTTAGTGCGTCAATGCCTTGTTTGACACTGCGGGCAATAACATACTTATTTCGGCAGTTTTCCGCTTGCCTTTGAAATTCTTTTTGTTCTTCCGATTGGATGCCTTTCTTTGTCTTAAACTCTATACATAGCGAAGCGTAGCCTTTCTTTGGGATTAGTAGGATAACATCGGATACGCCGGAAGTTACACCTTGCCGTTTGAGATTAGCGGCTTCCCTTATATGGCGACTTCCACCATTCGGAACAGCGAAAAGAAGTTTATTGGGCAACTTGGGGAATAGCTTTTCCACTTCTTCAAAGAACTTGCATTGCATACGTTCTTCCTCGTTATTTTTCTTCCTTTTTCTTTTGGATGGATTCTTTTGCTCAGCATAGCAGTTGTAGCAGATATAGCCTGCATTAGTCTTAATGACTGATACAGTTTCTTTTCCGCATACAATACATTTTTCTTTAGTCATTTTCGTCATTCGTTCTGATTAATCAAATGTATTTATTCAATTCTTTTTCTAATTTTCTCCTATCAACTTCTGGAAATAACTCAAGAACAAGGTTAAGCGCATTGCAGTAATCGTTTGCATATTCTTCGGTATCCATTAGCCGTAATACCATTGAACAAAAGATGCTCTTTTTCTGTCTAAAATCTCTGCTTAATACAGCTTTTGACAATCTGATAATTTGTTTTTCCATTCCACCCATAAATTCTTTTGTGATTTTGTAATTGACGACAATTAAATCTCTATTCACAAAGCCCATGATAAAGGCTCATACAGCTATATCCACCTTCAGGTTCAAACATATCATCCATGCCAGCATCTTTCCGGTTTACATACTCGAAAACTTCTTCTACTGTTGGATAAGTCTTATTTTTACAGAAACGATCAGGAATGTAACCCGGTGAGAAGAAAGACGAACCCTTTGGGGTTTCTTCTTTCATTCGTTGTTCGGCATCTATCAAGCGACTTCGTCCAAACTCTTCTTGCGAAATTAGCTTTACCTCTTGCTTCCTGCACATAATACAGGGATAGCAACCAACTCGGGAAAATCCACGATAATATAAAGGATTTGGATTTTGTCCAGCAGAAAGGATCTGGTCTATAACTTCTTGTGCTGACCATTGGAAGATTGGGCGAGAAACACTGGCATCATAATGTTCGCACCATTTAAGTACATCTTTTCTACGATAATCTTGCTTCCATACCTCAACAACCTTTCCTCTACGATTCTTTTTCACACGTTCGAAATATTCTCCGAAGTAGTTGCACTCATAAGGAAGTTTGGCGCGTTCTTCGCTTTCTTTTGCTCGAATACCTTGAATTATCAAGCAAGGTTCAGTAAGTGAGAGAATATAATCAATCATTGGCTTTATTTTTAATTCAGAGGTGCAAAACCTTCTTTGGGAAGACGGGAACCGGGAACGTTTGATAGACATATCCACAAAATCAGTGTATTTCTTACTTCTCAAAATTACTAGTCTGACATCAAGTTGTTTGCATACGTTACTAATATGTTGATAAGTATCGGGATGCTCCCAACCTGTATCACAAAATACGGCTTCTATTTTATCGACTCCATATTTATTGGCAGCCTGGATTAAACAGGCTTGCGAATCCTTACCACCGGAAAAACTAACAATTATCTTCATGCTATATGAACTTATTTATTTCACGCTTCATTATCAATTATATTTCTTCGTAATTCTTACACTCTTTGCAATAAAATCCCCAATTATCATCGTTATATTCGTTGGGCATTTTAAATCTAAGAGAATGGTTTAACACACAAAGGTCACTATAATTCCGTTTGGCTGACTCCTCAACTGCTCTATTCATTTCATCATCATCCAATTCTCTTTCATCCGATTTAAAGTTCCTGCATGTATCACAGAAACGGATGGGTTCCCGTTTCCCATTTTTCCCGACAGGCTTTTCAACTTCTCTTAACCAGCAGTTTTCATCCTTGGCTGGGCAACATCTACAGTAGTCATCCATTCCGTAGAATTGGCAGTAACCTTCACAGAACCATTCCCGAAATTCTGCGAGCAGTTTTTTCTTTATAAGCTCCTCTTTCAATCAATCCTCCACTTTTTCAAAGTGCACATCTTGTTTATCTTGCCTTTCATACTGATTAGTTTTAATATATCTGTTTTTCAATACACCAGCACAGCATCCCGTAGGCCGCGTCAATGAGATTTTCTGAATAAAAATAAGATAAAGTACACCCTCTTCCATTATATTCTACATACCACATTCCCTTGTGTGCACTAACTCTGATTGCAAGTCAATAATATTTTTTTATGACAGGCGGCAGCTTATCGAGAATGTCCTGCAAAGTGTAAGTTTCATGATAATAGTCGTAATTCGTATCGGCATCCGGAGAGGTTACAACCATGTTGTCTGAATCTGATTCATTCCACTCAAAACACATGCTTCCATCGCTTGTATCCAGCCCAAGCTCCTGCAAATGTTTCATCTGTTCGACTGATAATACTTGTTTTGATTTCATAGTTTAGTCCTCCGTTTCTGTTTCAAAAGTGTTATATTCAAATCAGCATTACTAACACATTTTGGCATATCCTTATCCAGTTCTTCTTTGCTCAAATAAAGAAATATATCTTCGTTTGGATTGGAAGAATAACTGTTTCCGTCCCAGACTGTTCTAATTATTCCATATACCTTCATCTATCAATCTCCTTCCTCTTTAATATATTTTTCTGTGAACTCGATAATTGTCTCTAAGAAAAGACGGGTTGCATTATCAGATATAATACATCTACCACCGCTGTTTCCAATCTCATGCCTTTGGATTGAAAAGAATGCATACTCCTTTTTAGTGAGCGCGTACCATGCTACTTTTATTCGCTCTATCATTTGTTTAATCTCCTTTCTGTTTAATCCTTTCCAGTAATCCTTGTTGGCTTCGAGTATCTCATCGAAAGAGGGGATGGGCATCCAGTGGGTTATATCCTTATCTTCAACCCAACCATTGGAGAGTGCCCACATGCCTTTGTTATATCCTTTATCTCTCCGCAGCCATCTTATGACATAATGCCGGATGGAGTTCTTATCATAAAGAAGAACTTCCTTGTCAGGCTCTGGCAAACGTTCCTCAACGCTTATTCGCGGGGATTGCCTTGACTGCCATTCTGCACCTTTCTTAAAAGCCCGTAATGCAATCGCTTTTGCCAATGCCTTGATAGCTATACTGTCTCTTTCATCATAGGCAAGCTCTGCATCTTTATTATATGTACTTTCACTCCAATGAGTGCGGGCTGCTTCTTCTACTGTCTGTTTCATAACTGTCCCGTTTTTAATTAATCTTCTTTATTTTCTAAGTCTCTGTATGCCACGCAATAGTCAAGTAAGTTTAAATCTGGTTCATTCATCAAACATTCGTTCAATCGGGCGCAGTTCATACAACACCATTCGTCAGATAATCTCCCCATAGTTTTTTAGCTAATTCGTAATTCTTTTGTGCTTCATTAACAGCTTTCTTGGCATAAGTGAGAGTATAAGCGTGTTCACGTGGATATTTGCCAGACTTAACACCCTCATGATATTCTTTCGCTTTCTCTAACTTGTGTTCGTAGAAATCGATACTTTCCGGCATAGAAAGATTGATAGTGTTTGCCTTTTCTTCCCAATATTTGGCAATTCTTTCGTGTTCGGCAGCCTTGTCGCTAAATTCAACACTTTTTCCCATATTGTTCCAAGCATCATCAATCGCTTTTCGATGCCGTTTCTCGCTATGATGTCCGACTTTGATTGGCTCTCCAAGAGAAAGAAAATCTTTGTCTTTGTTCGAGCGGTTGAAATATTCGTTACTTTTTTGTCCGGCAGACTGGGCCCAACCATGGCGGCGCTCGGCTCTTTGCTTGGCCCATTCCTGCACATTAAATCCGTCAGCTCTGACGATAGAGTAATAATAAAAGCCATCACGTTCATAGATGAGATTGAATACAATACATTCATTCTCTTTGCCATATTTGGTTGTAACTTCAATAACTTCTCCTTTTTCGTGTTTTTCACTGCATTTTGCGAGAAAAACATTGGGTATATATTTGCTATACGTATTCATATCAATATAATTATCGGTTAAAAACTTCTTTGTGTACTTGGTTTATAGTGCCATTGATTATCAAAGAACCCTTAGCGGCACGGATTTTATTACCTTTTTCTTGAACCTGATAGCCGGCTTTTTTCAGCCGGTCTATTTTTTGTTATGGTGTTATTTTAGAAACCTTCATCATCATAATCTGTGCTGAAAATATTAGCTACCATATCAACGATATTCTCTTCTATATCTTCCGTGGAACCGGTAACATCTTTGGCAATGGCTTTCTTATTTTGAATGATACGGTAAACCTTCTCGTCAATGGTACGTCGACCGAGGAAATAGTAACAGGTTACAGAATCCTTTTGCCCTATACGATGCGCACGGTCTTCGCACTGGCAACAATCGGCATAAGTCCAGGGGAATTCAACAAAGGCAACATTGCTTGATGCAGTTAGGGTAAGTCCGACTCCAGCAGCTTTAATGGAACAGATGATAATATCCGTTTTGGGATTATTTTGAAAAGAATCCACTGCTCTTTGTTTCTCATCTTGTGAGTCCCTTCCAGTTACAGATACAGCCGTAGGAAAATAGCTTTTCAGTTGATCTACCACTTCGTGAAGTGAGCAAAAGAGGATGATTTTCTTTCCATTCTCACGAAAGTCTTTTACAAACTCAATTACATCACGTACTTTCCCTCTGGCTGATATTTGGCGGAGGATATTAATACGTACCATGACTTCACCTCGTAATGCCTTCTCTATCTTTTCATCATCCGCTTCTTTGTATTTTTGTAGGTACATGATAAGATCACGCTCTGCGTCGATATACTCCTTGCGGTTAGTTATCTCACAAGTATTTACTTGTCGTATTTTATCGGGAAGGTCTGTCAGCACCAATGACTTTTCACGCCGGAACATACATTTAGTCCATAACATATAGTTAAGTTCTTTCAGGTTTGATGCTTCATTCTGACCGGAGCAATATCTATTGACAAATGTCTTATATCCTCCAAAATCTTCCATTCTGGAAAGGATAGATAACTGCGGAATTAAATCTTTAGGCTTATTGACAACCGGAGTTCCAGTAAGTTCAATGACCCATTCCTTTCCATTGCATATACCTTTACAGAATTTAGCCTGCTGAGTGGATGATGATTTGCAACGGTGGCTTTCATCAATGATTACAGATTTGAAAAGTTGGATGCTGTTTCTGAATTCCACATCTCTTAAAGTCCAACCAGATTCTTTTTTGATACGTTGTACAAAGTATTTTTTAAGCGATTCATAATTAACGATGAATATCTGATACATGCCAGTCTGATAAAAGAAAGTCCATGTATCTCGTACTTTGTCCGTCAGTACCATTGCCTTTTTATCTGTGAACTTATGCCATTCTCTTTCCCAATTAACCTTTAAGGCAGAAGGACAAATAACCAAACAAGGAAAGGCATTCCCAAGATTAATGGTTGCAATGCTTTGCAGTGTCTTTCCAAGGCCCGGCTCGTCGCAGTTCATGAATCGTTTGAGCTGTAATCCTCTTGCAATTCCTTTTAATTGATAGGGATATGGGTTTACTTTGAGTAAGTGGGGAATATCAAGCTCCGGCAGTTCCGGTATATTGTACGCAACTTCTTCCTCTTCTTGTTTCTGTTGTCCTGTAACCCATTGGATATTTTCAAATGGTCTGATTTGATAGACCATTTTTTCAAGTTCGACACGACTGGAAACAGGAATAAGCCATTTCTTTCTGCTTCCGTCATATCTCTTGCCTGTGATTTGACGTATTCTGTCAACAATAGTAGGCTTGTACTTGAAAGTAACTTCAAAAACGTTTCCTTTTAATTCTATAATCATGACTTGTAATTTAGAGTTTTATGGGGCTGACAAAAATCAGCCCCGAATTTGATTAAGCGGCAGGAGCTATAGTTTTGGTCTTTCTGCCTTTTCTTTTAGGCTTTTCTTCTTCTGCAGGAAGTTCTTCTGTATCGGTAACAGCTTCATCGGGGATATCGCTATCAAAGTCTAACCGCTCTTGTTTAATACCCCATTTCTCTTCAAAGAGATATGCTTCCGTTTCCGCATCGCAAGCTGCTGCGTCTATTTGCAGTTCTTCTGAAAATTTATATTCTTCGTCTCCGAATGGAGTAAAGATTTTCAAATCCACAATTTTACCGGATTGCAGTAATTTGCCTCCCATGATGGTTATGCCTGGTATTCCATCGTTGCTATCATTGGCATATCCGGTAATAAAGTAGTTATTCAGAGTTTCATCAAAGCCCGGTGATGTAAAACTTGACTTGTAGATTTTCTCCGCTTCGGGTTGCTCGCATAATACCACAAGATGCAGTTTCAAGTGGTTAAAAATCTCCTTCAGTTCGGAATGTACGATTTGGTCGCAATTCTTGGTTACTTTGTTTGTGTAGTTGGCTTCTGTAAATCGCTCGTTGTACACAACATTCAATCTGTCTTTCTTAATGACAGCCTGCTTAATGTCAATTTTTGCAGTTTCCATTGTTCTCTTTTTTAGGCTTATCCTTTGATGTAAGAATAAGCATGTTAATAAATAGATATATGATTATACCGGCTCCCATAATGAATGGGAATCCGGTAATGTTTTCGTCTAATCCCATTAGGATAATGGCTATAAGAAGCCAAAGCAAGTATTTGGGTGCTTCTTGGTCGTTTATCATTTTTGTCTGTTGTTATTATTGTACATACCAGCCATTTTCATTTCTTCTTTGGCTTTGCTTATTACTGTTACGCACCATGACAACTGATGTGTTGCGGTTCGATTGCACCGTTCACACCAATCGACCAAATATCGTTCTTCCCTGCAAAGGGAGTTTACTAAAGCGTTGATTGCCGTAGCTGTAGCCTTGGCATTTTTTGCTGTTTCGGCAAGTGTTTTCATTGTCTCGGAATTCATGGCTTCGTTAAGCCAATATTTAGCATCAGCTAATAACTTTCCAGAACGGGCGACATATACGGCCAAGTCATTTCCGCGCAATACGGCTTCTTCTGCATTTTCGCTCATTGTTATATTGAGGAATGAGTCAATATCTGTAAGTTCCTTGCAGATTTGTTCTTTGGGTGTGATAAGTATGTTCATATTATAAAGAATTTAGCATTTCAATATAAGCTTGGCTGGCTTCAGATGGTGTATCAAAGCATTTGGATGTTTTTCTCTTACCGTTTATTTGGATCTTGGCTTGATATTTGTTTCTTCTTTTGTCTAAAGATACTCCAACAGGCAACCCGGACTTTATTGTTTTCTCTTTACTAGAATTCTGCCTTTTAGTAACGATTTGCAAATTCTCAGGAAGATTGTTTAACTTATTAGAGTCTAAATGATCTATAATTTCATATTTACTGCCACCTCCTGCAACTTTGCTGATAACATTGTGATTTGCGTCACCAAAAAGATATACAACTAATCGGTGTTCGAAAAGATGGTATGTCTTTTGTCGTTTGTTTCCTAAACAGAAGGTTATAATTGATGCTTTATAACCGAAAAGAATCCTTTGTTTTGCAGGATACCCCTTGGGAGTATATACTTGCAAAGTATCTGGATTAACTTTCACACTTCCTTCGGGAAAATCAATAGTAACGAAGCCATTATCATCTAATGCTTTTAATAATTTTCTATTCATTTTTCTGATAAAATATAATTAGACCATTAGTTGCCACCATTTAAAAGCTAAATCATCATACTTCTCTTTTCCACGTTTATAGGTATCATCGTCTCGTCTAATGAATGCTTTGAATATTTTCAGGTTCTTCTTGCTGATAGCATAGATAAAGTCCTGTTGGCTTCCTGCTATATCCATATACCATGCTCTGGAACGGTCCCAATCAAAAAAATCTATAGCTTCATTGAACTGGTTTTGTGATTCTGCAAAAGTGGTCTTTAAATCTCCACCAAATCCAAAACCAGGTAACCACCAATCCCATTTACACCGGGTATCAAGAGTGTACTCAAAGTTTCCGTAGAGAAATCGCTGGGATTTGTTTACCATGAATTTCTGGGTATCGGAGTTGGAAAGAACGGCTCTAAGGAACTCGTCTTTTCTTGCCTCTTTTCTTAAAGCTTCCCTCATGGCAAGGCCTAACTCGAAATCTTCCCGTGAATAGGTTACATCATCCACCATGCGCTTACTATAATGTACCCGTTCGTTTTCGGTAATAAGTGCATCTACCAATGTCCCAAACTTGAAGGCTTTTTCTTTATCCCCATACTGGGTACGGGGATAAAGATAGTTTTTGAGTTCTGTCAGATCGGAGTTGCTGACCTCTGTACGCAAGTAATATGAATCCGGATTTGCCATTACTTTCCTGCTTTAACTTCTTCTTCGTATCGGATATATTTTGATTTGATTTTCATTTCATCATCGCTGTTTGCTTTCTTTTCGCAGAAGGAAATCATCTTTTTGTGGATTTTTTCAAGTTCTTCTATTGTCAGATTCTGACCTTCATTTATCCACCACATCTGATATACTTCCAAGAAGCCGGCAGGGTGTAGTATTTTAATCCTTTCAGTCACTTTGGCTTTGCTGGTCCTTGTTGTAACAGAAGCGGCAGCTGTTGCAAACAGACTATTCATTTGTGCGGATTGTATAGAAGACTCCGCTTTTTGTTGCTGCTCATGTTCTTTTTGCTGTATTTCAAGTTCACGTTGTTTTCGCTCCTCTTCTTCCCGTTGTTTCCTTTCGGCTTCCGCTTTGGCAGCAGCTTCAGCATCTTTCTTGCGTAATTCTTCTTCCTCAATAAGTTCTTGCTTTTTGGAGGAAAGACGGTCGATAAATGACTGACGTAAATCCTCCATGTCAAACTTATACTGTTGAGAGAAAGCGGAATATTTATTGCTTAGAATTTCAGTCTTGATATTCTCTTTGGTTTGTGCGTCCAGATAGTAAGTTGTAATATCTTTATTGAAAGTGTCGAAGTGCTCACGAGGGTACAGAGTTGACCAACCTCTAATACTCTTTTCTTTCAGCTCAAATGTAGCCAGTGTAATGCTTCCCCAAATATGGCTCAGATTCTTCTGTTGTTCGGCAAAATAGGAACTCATGTGTGTATTGATAGCCTGTTCAATAGCAAGCCGATACGTTCCTTTTTCCTTTTCAATATTGGCTTGTCGTTGCATCTCCTGCTGCTTCCTTCTTTCTTCTTCACGCTTCAGTGCTGCATATCTATCACGTTCTGCAGCTATTTTGCCCGGAATTGTTGATTTGTCTTTTGGGTCAATAGCTTTTTCATCTGTCGTGAAAATGGACCGGATACGGTCGAATAGTTGGGTAACAGGCGCACGACGGCTTTTCATGTTGGTAATTGTAACATTGACTTTCTTCAGATACTCCGCAGCTTTGGCATCCAGTTCATCAGTCATGCCTTCTCCTTGAATCGTATCTAAGATTGCCTGTCCCGCTAAATTACAGTTGGCTATTGATTTTTGGTTCTTGCCTAAGGCGTCAGGGGCACTTTTCATTAAAGAGGTAAACTCTTCTACTTTTATTAATTCTGTTGACATAGCTTAAGTATTAATGGTTAGAATCCTTCTTCTTCATCTGCTTTGCTAACATTTACAGATACCGGTTCCGGTGCGGTGAGCTGTTTTTCTTCACCGAAAGGAATGTTTGGGTCTTCCTGTGCAATATTGGCATCTTCCACAATTCCATAATCGATAATTTCTTCTTCCTCCTGGTCGGTTGCCATAATGGTATATTTTCCGGTACGTACTTTAGGGTATGCGTCGAAGGCGTGTTTAATCATTTTGTTTTCAAGGAAACCGGGGTCAATACCGCCATTATTGGAAGTGTATAAAGCATTGGCATTACCAAGTTCTCTCCGTCTGGTCTGCTCATTCCATTTGGAGTTTGCTTTTTCGCTATAATGCTTCAAACGTTCAATATCCCCTTGCATAAGCCATTGATAATCCACTGAATTATCATTGCGTACAATGCGTATGAATGCTGCAATAACCTTGGTTGATGTGCGGGGGCATTGTGCTTCATACTCGATGTTTTTTACTCCATTGACTAAAGATGCCTTGAAATGGTCTCCCTCATAAACGACGACGGGGTTGTCAGCATATTTAATTTGGCCGGCACGCATACGCATGGTAAGTTCACCATAGCCGGTAACCGAAACGTATGCACGTTTTTCGTAAACATCGTTCCCATGTTCGTTTTTGTATCCGGTTTTGCAGTTGCGACTCAGAATATAGCAGAGTGGATGTCCTGTCTGGTCTAATGTTAGTCCATTGACCGCGATATCAAGGAAACAGCCATAAAGGGACATTTTGCTTGAAGTAGCTACATCGGGGTTATCCCGAAGTAATTTTTGAAAATTGAATACTTCTTTGTGATACATCTGCTCACCCTTATCCGTACCCCAAATTGCATTGTACATTTGAATAAACTTTGCTTGTACACCTTCATTTTCGACAATTTTCGTTGCTGGAAGCGCATTTAGCTCTTCCATCTTAACTTGAATAATACTGCTCATAATGAGAATTTTAGTTGTTAATATTAAAATCAGCTTTGTCTAACCGTACCCAGACTGATTTGCCGGGACTATTAAACGATTGTTCTAAATCGACATCAACAAGTACCTGATTATAGCATTCCAATTTGCGTATAACCACTCCGGTAACAATTGCATAGTCCACATCATCCCCGTAATGTCCGCACCGGAAAAAGAATCCGGCTGAAATGTTCTGCCCTATTTGTATATCTTTTGCAGTCATGGTACTTGCATTAATACTTTGATTATGTTGGCCGGTACTTTGTTATGAATATCCATCATGGCACTTGCTGTTTCCAGTTCGGACATTTTCACGTAATACTTGCCGCGTTCCTTGTTCTTAGCAGGATAAAACTTTATCCATTCCTTACTACGCCATTCTGTAATGAGACGGCGTCCGTATATCTTTTCTGCTTGGGAGATTGTTACCACCTCCGGCAGTAGTCCTAATGCTTTAAGCGTCTGAATCGTTCCGATTTTTATGCCGCTTGCTACAATTCTTTCTAAATATCTTTCTCCCATTTTAGCTGTTTCTTTGGTTGGTTAATTATTGGTTACGAGCTTTCTTCACTATCTGAAACACATTGCAACTCTATGCTATGCTGCCTGTTTATAATTAGGTTGAGATATTTCTTCTGTCTTGTATCTTTGCGTTCTTCCTCTTCTTGTTCGGTAGTAATAATCGTGATGATTATCTACTGAAAATTGGAATATTACTATTCCCAAGAAGCAAAGAGCTATAATCGTTTTTTGTAGCTGTTGAAAATCTATGTTTAGAGTAAATACTCTATTGGCCCACCATGACCCCAGTTCATTTAATTTGCTGGTTCCGGTCTTTTTGTATGCTTTGTCGAGCAATACGTTGATAGTTCCGTAAGCCACGTGAAGCCTATCTGCCATTTCTTTCTTTGCGAGTCCGCAAAAGGCAAGTCCGGCGATCTGATTTTCACGCTTGGTTAATCTTTTACTTAGGTGCATTTCCATAGCTTTCCAATGCTTTTGCTGTTGTTGAAACATCATTGAGAACTTTTAGCCTTTCATTAGCCATTTGAGTTGCGACAGAAAGGACTTTATCTTTATAGGCAGAACGAGCGGATACAGGTTTATTATTGAGTATATTACGTACTGTACCTTTTGAGCATCCAACTTTTTCTGCGATGATTCCTTCATAACCATAGGGAAGATTGGATTTGATAATTTCTAATTGATTTTCCATATTGTTATTGTTTTCTAAGTTCCAAGCAAGGTTGGCCAGACCCTGCTTGGATAATTGTCTATTAGTCTTTCAAATTTTGCTTAATAAAACTTTTGTCTTCATCCCAAAGGGGAAGATCCATTTCTAATGTTTTCATAATCACTTTGTATTCTCCGATAAGCATAATGGCTATTCTCCGAAAATCTGTATCATTATGTGTTCTGGATTTACTGATAAGTAGGTCAGTCAACTCTTCTATGCGTTCGACTTGTTGCTTGCTCTGAAGTTCGAAATTTACAGCTCTCGCATGAATATCACGGATAATTTTGCTATCTCCATGTTTCTTGAAATCTTTGCAGAATTCATCTTTATCCATAGAAGTCTGCATATATACGTCATGTATATAGTCAAACTCTCCATTTGTTGGCTTTAAACCAGTACGGTCTTCGAATTCTTTCTGTGTCATATCTTGTCTATATTTAGAGTTTATAATCTATTTATTCTTCTTTTTTCTTGCTGTTATTGCGCTTTTGCACTAACTTTATGGTGCAAATATAGATAAATATCTAATATATCTATACTATATCTAATATTATAGTTAGATATTTAAAGTAAATTAAGATTTGATATGGACATAAAAGGACGATTAATGCAATTTATTACCCATGCTGGGTTGAGCGTGCAGGCTTTTGAAAACGCTGTAAATCTGAGTAATGGAGCGGTTTCTAAGATGGGGGATGGAACTAGGAGAACTACAATAGATAAAATATCTAATAAATTTCCTGAGCTGAATACAAATTGGTTGGTTACAGGTGAAGGTGAAATGTTGAAACCGATTCAAACAGTTGGAGATATTTCTAATAGCCATGTTGCTGGAGTTAATGTAAATGGGCAGGAGATTCATATAAATCCAGATGCCTATAACACTCTTTTAAAAATAGTAGAATCCAATCAAAAGACAACAGAAAAGTTTCAAGAGCAAATTGATAGATTAATTTCTATAATTGAATATAAGTATGGGACAACGAACGGGTGATTTTATAAATAGTTATGCGAGGGATATAAATGTAATTAAGGATATTACTGAAAACAGCCAGATTATACATAATAAGAGAAATAAATGCCATTTATATATAAGTATAATAACTCTTGTTATCAGTATTATTGCACTTTGTGTCTCTTGTTATAGAACACCTGATTTAGGTTTCGACTATATGGGAGTATTAGTTGGTATACTAGCTCTATTAGTGACTATACTCTTAGGATGGAATATATATGTAGCTGTGCAGCTAAATGAGGTAATGGATAAAAAGATTGGAGAAGCACAGAAAAGAGCCGAACGAAAAATAAACATAGCTTTAGCCACAACTCAAATGAGAATATTGAATGGGTATATAGCTAATCAAGATTGGTACATGGTAATGCGTGGATATTCGACTTGCATCTGGGATATATTGCAATTACAAGAGAAAAAAATGGCGGGAGATATTATTTCGTTAATAGATAATATTTTGTATAAGATAGAAATTAAAAACAAGAAGGAAGAAGTAGCATTTAAAGAGCTAATTAATGATATTAAAAAGCTAAGTACATTAGATGCAAGAGCTTGTGATTTGTATCTAAAAGCCTTGGAGTTAGTACCTTCTTAAATTTACCTTATTATAAGAGGCATTCCTCTTTGAATGACTATCAGAATGCAATTGCATATCTCTTCCAAATCTAAATTGAAATATAAATGGTAACAAAATATATTGTAAAATTAGAATTTAACGACACTCCAAACATGGTATTGGTAAAGAATACTCCTGGGTATAAGCCTGGTAGTATTGTTCCATACGCATTCAAGCCGTTTAATTGGAAATATGAAATAGCATATTTTGCTAACAAGGCAGAAGCTATAAATGCGATGGCGGAAGCCAAAAAGTATAGTGCTATTAATGGTATTCCTGTATTTCTTGAAGTTCTTGAATGATATTTGATTGCGGTTTAATGACTATTTGTGCGCCATTCAATGCTGCTTCAAAAACGTCAATGGGGCTTGGGGAAGGAACAATATCAATAGAATGATACGTTTGTAGTACTATCTTTCCGTCTTGGTCGCAAACTGTTTTCTTTACCATTTCGGATGATTTTTCAATATAAACATGTAGCTCTTTAAATGATTTCATAACGCATTTTTTTATTAAAATATAAACTAAAAACAATTATGGAACAACAATATACAGGAAAACTTCGCTGTATCACGTGTGGTGATACTGAATCTTTTGAGTTTAATGACGATAAATCATACATTAAATGTGTAAAATGTGGCAGAGAGTATTTGGGAGGATATAATGAATTGCTCTCATATAATCAGGAGGAAATTGAAGTAATAAAAGGGCAAATACAAGCTGATGCAGAAGATTACATAAAGAAATCTTTGCAAAACGCTTTTAAAGGAAGTAAGTTGTTTAAGATTAAGTAAATAACGATATAATTCTATTAATTAAACCCTTTATCTTATTTGCAAATGATATTTCTCTTTTTTCATCATTAGACTTGCATGCATTTAACAAGTGAAGTTCAAAAGCAATATTCTGTAGTTCTCTATAATATTGAGGTACTATTATTGTTTGTTCACCATTAAGAGATGCTTCTAGAAAATCAATGGGGCTAAAAGGAATATTACTATTTGGGGCTAACTTGAAAGTTATGTCATATACAGTTTTTCCATCTTTGATAATTGTATGTCGCATATGACCAGTAGTTTTATCAAATGATTTAGTGATATAATATTTTGAAACAACCATAATGAAATTTTATTTTAAAATATAAGTTACAATGGAAAATATCGCAGAAAAAATAAACTGGTTAATCACTGCATTGACCTTTTTGGGAGGTATCTATATGTATTTTAATCATACTTATAGATTAAACCAACAACAAAAGAAATTAAATGAACAGCAAGAACAATTGAATAAACAACAGGTACAGTTGAATGACTATCAGATTGAGAAAAGTAAAGCAGAATCTTTGGAAAAGAAACAAGCTATGATAGAAGCTAATGTGTATAGAACAACTGATAGAAAAGGGAACTCAATTTGGAAAATGAAAATATACAATAAAGGTAAAGCCAAAGCTACTAATATTGATTTTACTTCTGAAACATTGGATGCTGATTCTGCCATAGAACTAATCGGTGATCCTACTATGTTCCCAATACCAAGTCTTATACCTTATGGTTCAGTAGAGCTATCTGTTTTATTATGTTGTGGTCATAAACCTAGCCACAAATTCATTTTTACATGGGACGATGAATCTGGAAAAGGTAGGACTCAAGAACAAGATGTATTTTTTCAATAAATAATAAATTAATTATGGAACAAGATATACGTTGGCTTCAAAGATACGACAGCTTTCATCGTGCTAATAAGCGTATTCAGGATATAACAGAATCTGATAAGAAAGCGGATGATTTGTCTGAATTGGAAATGGAAGGGTTGATACAGCGATTTGAATATACTTTCGAACTTGGCTGGAAGGTTCTTCAAGACTTATTAAAGTACAAAGGCTATGAATTTGTGCAAGGTCCGAACGGTACGCTTCAGAAGGCTTTCGAAGATGGCTTGATTGCCGACCACGACGGTTGGCGCAGAATGGCGAAAGCTAGAGTAACCACTTCACACACTTACAATGAAGGTGATGCCATTGAAATCGTCCGTAATATATATGATGAGTATTCCCATTTGTTGCAGCGATTGGATGATAAACTCAATGAAGAAAAGTTACGGCTTGAAATGAATACATTGTTTTGATATGTACGGATTAAGTGATACGGTAATAACGGATATCTGCGGTGTATTCCGGCGTTATCCCAATATAGAAAAGGTACTTATTTTCGGTTCTCGTGCCAAGGGTACATATTCCGAGGGATCGGATATTGACTTGGCTGCGGTAGGGGATGGGCTTACTTTTAATCAGCTAATGGATATCAATATCCAGATAGAGGACTTGGGTTTGTTGTATAAGGTTGATGTGGTTGACTACAATAAGAATATAGGTACTCCTATTGGTGAGCATATAAATCGTGTGGGAAAACCTTTTTATAACAAAACCGGGATATGAACGACAAGGATATACTGATAGCTTCCCTTCGTCAACAGCTACGGGAAGCATTGCAAAAATGTAGTGCTCAAGAGCAAGAAATAGCTCTTCTAAATCGTGAAATAGAGTTGTTAAAACAGAGTGTTGATTTGAAATAGTTAATAACAAGAATCAGCTCATTACCATAAACATCTAATTGTCAAGGCTATTAAATAAGTGTCTTACCTGCTTTGGGAGCAGGGGGTCGTGGGTTCGAATCCCGCTACCCCGACACAGAAAATAAGCCGTTGATTACCAACGGTTTATTTTTGTATATGGAGCTATTCCACAGGAATAAATGTCTATATTGTCTATTTAACTGTCTCAATAAACCTATAACAGAGTATAAACCGTAAAACATTTTGTGATGCTTTCCCAAATCACTTTGTGAGCATTTTGCACCTGTTAACACAAAACGAATTGCGATTTTTTATTCATTTTCCAAAGCCATTTAAATAGCTCTCAAAGAGAACTTAAAAGGGGTCAACGTAACAATCTGAGGGATTTTATATTTAAACATATAATTTAGCAAGTCTATATAATAAAAAAGCTCTATCTCTTACTCCTCTGAACTGTGCTCTAAATGCTTTGATTTTAG
>OKTX01000168.1_pt1 | contig 57369 bp, 37 predicted proteins | sample 1606261 | NCBI WGS metagenome assembly OKTX01 (sample SAMEA3879543, study PRJEB24766) | human gut metagenome | biome: human-associated habitat; feature: feces | place: USA | collected 1985/1987 | reverse complement strand
TTTGGTGAAGACCCTTTTCTTGTAGGACAGATGGGAGCAGCTACTGTCAGAGGACTTCAGACAAGTGACGTTACCGGACAGGATAAAGTACTGGCCTGTACCAAACACTTTATCGGTGGAAGCCAATCTGTCAATGGTATCAATGGTGCTCCTTGCGATATCTCCGACCGTACATTGCACGAGGTTTTCATGCCTCCTTTTAAAGATTGCCTGGATGCAGGCACATATACTTTCATGATGGCACATAATGAACTTAACGGAGTGCCCTGCCATACCAGTAAATACCTGATGAAGGATATCCTGAGAGATGCCTGGAAATTCAACGGGTTTATAGTGAGCGACTGGATGGATATTGAGCAAGTGCACGAAAAGCATTGCACCGCCGCTACACTGAAAGACGCGTATCTGCAAAGCGTAAAGAATGGAATGGATATGCACATGCATGGTCCTGAGTTTGCGGATGCCGTTATAGAACTGGTTAATGAAAAGGAACTCCCCATGAGCCGCGTAGATGATGCCGTCAGCAAGATACTGACTGCCAAATTCAAACTGGGCTTGTTTGAGAATCCTTATATAGATGAAAAGAAAGTTTCCCAAGTTCTGTTCAGTGCCGAACATCGTGAAACAGCACTCGAAATGGCGAGAAAAAGTATTGTGCTTCTGAAGAATGATAATAATCTGCTTCCTTTGGATAGCGACCGTTATAAAAAGGTTTTTGTAACCGGCCCCAATGCTGACAACCAGACTATTTTGGGTGACTGGGCTTTTGAACAGCCGGACTCCTGCGTGACTACAGTCATTGAGGGATTGCGAATGGTTTCTCCCCAGACTGACTTTGATTTCTTCCCTTTTGCCACCAATTTGCGCACTATGGAGATGTCTCGTGTGTTGCAAGCGAAAGACAGAGCCCGAAAAGCCGATCTGGCTATTGTAGTGGTGGGTGAGAACTCCATGCGCTATATGTGGAAAGACAAAACTTGCGGTGAGAATGTGGACCGTTATGAATTGTCATTGGTAGGTTTGCAACAACAGTTGGTAGAGGAGATTTATGCTACGGGAGTTCCCACTATTGTCGTATTGGTCAACGGTCGTCCGTTAGGCACTGAGTGGATTGCTGAAAATATTCCTGCATTGGTTGAGGCCTGGGAGCCCGGTTCATTTGGCGGACAGGCTGTTGCGGAAATTTTATACGGGAAAGTGAACCCTGAAGCAAAGCTTCCCATCACTATTCCCCGTTCTGCCGGTCAGGTTCAGACTTATTATAACCACAAACAAACGAGCAAATGGTTCCCGTACGGTACGGGAAAAAGTACTAATCTGTTTGAGTTTGGATATGGATTGAATTATGCTTCTTTTGAATTCAGCCCTGTGAAGTTATCTGCCAGGTCGATGAATGAACAGGATACCTTGCGTGCTTCTGTTGAAGTCCGGAATATAGGTGAAAGAGCCGGAACGGAAGTGGTACAGATGTATATACGCGATTGCTACAGTTCGGTAGTACGTCCATTGAAAGAACTCAAAGGCTTTCATAAAATTACTTTGCAACCCGGAGAAAGCCAGACAGTCACTTTTAATATCACCGCCAAAGAACTTAGTTTTTACGATATCGATATGAACTATGGTGTGGAAAAAGGTGAGTTCGAGGTTATGATTGGGAATTCTTCCCGTGATATTGACCTGCAAAGGGAGTTGTTTACCATAAAATGATGAATAGTGCACCTTTTTAGATGAATTGGGGGAGTAGCAAGTCCCTCTCCCCCCATATCTTTGCCGAAAATAAAAACAATAAATAAGTCTATGAGAACACTTACTGAAAAACTGATTATAATAAGTATCGCTTGTTTTCTAAGTGCCTTTGTATCTCAACCGGTACTGGCGCAAAAGTCTAAAACGATCTATCATAAAGACTGGATAGATCTGAATAAAAACGGGAAGAAAGACATCTACGAAACTCCGACAGCTCCTATCGAAGCTCGCATTGCCGATTTGCTTTCGCAGATGACCGTTGAGGAGAAAACCTGTCAATTAGCTACCTTATATGGATATAAAAGAGTCGCTAAAGACGAATTGCCCACTCCTGCCTGGAAACAGGAGTTATGGAAAGATGGCATTGCCAATATTGACGAACATCTCAATGGGCTTGTAAAGACTCAATATTCGTACCCTTTCAGTAAGCATGCTGAAGCCATTAATACAGTGCAACGTTGGTTTATTGAAGAAACACGCCTTGGCATTCCTGTTGATTTCAGCAACGAGGGGATTCATGGACTCAATCACGACCGCGCGACTCCGCTTCCTGCTCCTATTGCCATCGGTTCCACCTGGAATGCTGCTCTTGTCAGACAGGCGGGAGAAATTGTAGGCCGTGAAGCTAAAGCTTTGGGTTACACCAATGTATATGCTCCTATTCTGGACTTGGCACGCGATCCGCGCTGGGGGCGCGTACTTGAATGTTACGGTGAAGAACCTTTTCATGTAACCACATTGGGCAAGGAAATGGTGGCAGGTATCCAGTCGCAGGGAGTTGCTGCAACGTTGAAGCATTTTGCTGTGTACAGTGTCCCCAAAGGTGGGCGTGATGGGCATGCACGTACCGACCCGCATGTCGCTCCCCGCGAAATGCATCAGTTGCATCTTTATCCTTATAGGAAGATTATACGTGAGGTTCATCCGATGGGAGTGATGAGCAGTTATAATGATTGGGACGGTATTCCCGTATCCGGCAGTTATTATTTCCTGACTGAGTTGCTGAGAGAAAAATATGGTTTCGACGGTTATGTAGTTTCCGACAGTGAAGCAGTTGAGTTTGTCTATAGCAAGCACCGTGTGGCTCAGGATATGAAAGGAGCAGTGAAGCAGGTGGTAGAAGCAGGACTCAACGTGAAAACGAATTTTACGCAACCTTCCGATTTCGTATTGCCCTTGCGTGAACTGGTTGCAGAAGGAAGTGTATCCATGCAGACACTGGATCGGAATGTAGCAGATGTACTGCGGGTTAAATTCCGCTTAGGGCTTTTTGATAGTCCGTATGTCACGGATACGAAAGCAGCTGACAAGATTGTCGCTTCGTCTGATACCAAGGAGTTTGAGAAACAGATGGGCAGAGAATCACTGGTGCTATTGAAAAATGAAGCCAATCTCTTGCCTCTCCAATTGAGTAATCTTCGGAATATTTTGGTTACGGGTCCTTTAGCTACGGATACTACCGCTTACGTTAGCCGCTATGGGCCGCAGAATTTGCAGGTAACCCACGTGTTGCAGGGTGTCAGAGATTACGTTGGACAGGCGGCAACTGTACATTATGCCAAAGGATGCGAAGTAGTGGATGCCACTTGGCCGGAAAGTGAAATCATTCCGACTCCTTTGACGGAGGAAGAACGCCTGGAAATTCAGGAAGCTGTGGAGAAAGCTCGCCGGAGTGATGTGGTAATTGCCGTATTGGGTGAGGACGAACACCGGGTAGGTGAAAGTAAATCGCGTACAGGATTGGCTTTGCCCGGACGCCAGCTGCAACTCTTGCAGGCTTTGTACGAAACCGGGAAACCTATTGTTCTGGTGCTTATCAACGGACAGCCGCTTACCATTAATTGGGAGAATCGCTACATACCTGCTATTCTTGAAGCCTGGTTCCCAAATTCCATCGGTGGGCAGACGATAGCGGAAACTCTTTTCGGAGAATATAATCCCGGAGGAAAGTTGCCGGTAACGTTTCCTAAGACTTTGGGACAGATTGAGCTGAACTTTCCCTTCAAGCCGGGTTCACATGCCGGACAACCGGGTGACGGTCCCAACGGCTATGGTAAAACAGCGGTAGTAGGTTCTCTTTATCCTTTCGGATATGGATTGAGTTATACCACTTTCGAATATAAGAATTTGCATATTACCCCTGACAAACAGGGAGTGCAGGGGAAGATAGAAATATCTATGGATCTGACAAATACCGGACAGCGGGCGGGTGATGAAGTAGTGCAGTTGTATGTGCGTGATAAGTTAAGTTCCGTGATTACCTATGATTCTCAGTTGAGAGGTTTCCAACGGGTCACCTTGCAACCGGGGGAAACCAGGCGTATTCATTTCACTCTTCTTCCCGAGGATCTGGAAATGCTTGACAAAGATATGCACTGGATCGTAGAACCCGGTGAGTTTGAGGTCCTGATTGGTAGCAGTTCCGAAGATATCCGACTGAAAGGAAAGTTTGAAATGATGCAACCCTGAAACTGTATAATGAACGTTCAATACAATAAATTAATCCCATTATTTATCTTAAATTTATAACCATGAGAAACAATGAAACTGATTAAAAGAGCTCGTTTGAGCTTATGAGTAGAGAAACTAATACTGAAAATTTGATTAATACACAATTAATTATGAATACACTTTTTACATTTGTGAAGAGAACTTATGTTCATCTTCTTATGTGTGCCGTGTTGGTCATCGTTGCGATGCCACTCTCTGCACAGAACATTTCATCCGGAACAGCCAACCAGCAGATCACCGGTCTGGTGACCGACGATAAAGGCGAACCACTGATTGGCGCGAATGTAGTACTGAAAGGATCCTCGTCTATAGGTGTGATTACGGATCTTGACGGTAAATTCTCATTGAATGCACCTTTGCAAGGAACCTTACAGATTTCTTACATCGGCTTTCATGCACAAGAGATTGCGATAAACGGAAAGAATCATTTCACTGTAAAGTTGCAGGAAGATTCAAATACTCTTGATGATGTGGTGGTTGTGGGATATGGAGTGATGAAAAAGAGTGATGTGATCAGCTCTGTAACCACGATAAAGACAGATAAAATGACGAAAGCCGCCACCCTGGATATTGGTGAAATGCTTCGCGGACGAGCTGCCGGCTTGAAAATTACAACCTCAGAAAATGCCGGCCCCGGTGGTAGTTCGAATATACAGATACGTGGTACAAACTCTATTTCGGGAGGAACTACTCCTATTGTTGTAGCTGACGGAGTGGTGATCGGTTCCATTAATGATGTGAATCCGAACGATATTGCATCTGTGGAAATTCTGAAGGATGCTGCCGCTCAGGCTATCTATGGTGCACGTGCAGCAAATGGTGTCATATTACTTACCACCAAAAGAGGAGAAGCGGGAAAAGCGCGTGTAAGTTATCAGGGGTATTATGGTATCCAAAACGTTGACCGTAACTTTGATGTTTACACGCCTGAAGAATTTATACAGTATAAACGTGAGGCTTACCGCACCACCAATAATAACCAGTATGGTGCCGATTCTGATGTATTCAGCCAATTAGAACTCGAATCTATCCAGAATGGACAGTTCATTGACTGGCAGAAAGAGTTGATGCGTACCGGTACTATTCAGAATCATGACCTCACGGTGACCGGAGGAGGTGAGAAAACAAAGGTATTTGTGAGTGGTAACTTTATGAAGCAAACCGGTGTGGTGCCTGCTACGGATTTTATAAAGGGGCAGCTTCGCTTTAATCTCGATCAGGAGATTACCCGTTGGCTTAAAGTCGGTTTAAATACCAGCCTGAGCATTTCGACCAAGAATGATCCGGGGGTAGCCGGCCTGTTGCGTGATGCTGTAACCTGTTCACCTTTAGGCTCGGTTTATGATGCTGAAGGTAACCTTAATATGCATCCCACCGGATTGCAGGAGAATTGGAACCCGCTGATTGACTTGCAGGAAAAAACATCGACCACTAAGAGCCGTAATGACTTGGTAAATCTTTTCTTCGACTTCAAGATTTTTAAGGGACTGACCTATCGATTGAATGTGAGCCGTCGTAGCTGGAATGCAAAGGTAGAAACCTATAGTACAGCCAATTCGAAGGCAGGAAGTTACACAGGTATGGGAAGTGGTACTATTAAAAATCAGGATGAGAATGAATGGACGCTTGATAATATCCTTTCGTATGATAATCAGTTTGGCAAACATCACGTATCCGGTACGTTGATTCAGAGCTGGAATGAGCGTAACCAACATTCCAATCAGATGGATGGATCGCTGATTCCGAATGACTTATTGGGTGTCTATGGCATTGAAGCGGCCGGGAAAGTAATACCTACTTTAAGTGCGTCTCAACGCCGTCTTGTGTCTACCGCTCTGCGTATGCAATATGATTTTGCTTCGAAATACTATGTAACCATAAGCGGACGTCGTGACGGTTCATCTGTGTTCGGTGCTAAAAACAAATGGGCTGTTTTTCCTGCCATGGCATTGGGATGGAATGTGTATCAGGAAGAGTTTATGCAAAACTTTGAGCAACTTACGAACTTGAAGTTACGTGGTAGCTATGGTAGTGTAGGAAATGAAGCTATACAGCCTTATGGTAGTATTGCATCTGCCGACCAGTGGGATTATTACACCACGAAGAAACTGACAGGATATACGCCGGGAGCTGTTCTTTCGAATCCTAAGTTGAAGTGGGAGACTTCTACAACCTTGAACCTGGCTGTGGACTTTGGATTCTTCAATAATCGTTTGTCCGGTACTGTGGAATGGTATAATACTCGTACGAAGGATTTGCTGATAGACCGGTCTATCAGTTCGGTTACCGGATATTCTACCATCAAGGACAATATCGGAGAGATTCAGAACAGAGGTCTTGAAATACAGTTGGAAGGTGTTGTGGTAAAGAGTCAGGATTGGGATGTACAATTGGGAATGACTTTTGCACGCAATCGCAATAAAATTATAAAACTGTTCGGTGACTTGGATGGTGACGGCAAAGAAGATGATTATCCTATTAATAATTGGTATATCGGGCAGCCTATCAATGTATCCAAAATATACGAAGTAGCCGGTATCTGGCAGGAAGATGAGATTGATGAGATTCCTAATTCTGCACAACCCAATGCTCAACCCGGAGATATTAAAATTGTAGACCGTACGGGCGATGGCAAGCTGGACGATGATGACAAAATACTGGTTTCACAATTCCCTAAGTGGAATGGTTCTTTCAATGCATCGGTAAGATATAAGAATGTTGACTTCTCCATGGATATTTATACTGTACAGGGAATAACCAAATACAATCCGTTTCTGGCAGATTATAATTATGGTGGTAATATGCGTGCAGTGTTCAACGGTGTGAAGGTGAATTACTGGACACCGGAAAATCCTACCGGTAACTTCCCGCGGCCCACAACCAATGGAGCCCTCGAAATGGGAAGTATAGCCCGTCAGGATGCCTCTTATGTGCGTTTACAGAATATAACGATAGGATATACCTTGCCGAAGACATGGCTTGCAAAAGTACACTTGAGCAATGTCAGGTTCTACTTTACCGGACAAAACCTGTTAACATTGACAGATTATGAGTCGTACAGTCCCGAACAGCCCGCTGACAAGTATCCCGAAGCCCGTACGTTGACTTTCGGCTTGCAGCTTGGTTTCTGATCGGAAGGCAGTCAAGAGATATAATTTCATACATTCAACATTTTAATGATATAACCATAATGAAAAATTATATATTATTTCTTATCATCGGATTACTGGTAGTCAATACCTCTTGTGATTCCTGGCTGGAAGAAACACAGTTCGACAAGATTAATAGTTCAACGCTCTATGAGAGTGAAGAAGGATTGGAAATCGGTCTGAATGGACTATATGGCCTCTCTCGCCGCTTTTTCCGTTTTAATGATTCGGATGCACGCGGAGCTTACTGGTTTTATTGTGCTACCGACCTGGCTATGGTGCGTACGTGGAATGAAGCGGAAATGTATCGTTCCAATATGCGTGCAAATGCCATGCCGGCTGAGATGTGGAACCGTCCCTATCAGATGATTGATCGTGCTTCCGCCATTATTGATGCCGCACCCGGTATTAGTATGCAAACTGAAACCCGTGAGCGAATCGTTTCGGAAGCCCGTGTAATTCGTGCTTGGGCGTACCTCAGGCTGATTTCTACTTACGACAATATCTTGTTGGATAGCATACCGACAACTCCGGACAATGCGTTTGACGAAGTAGAGTATAAACCGGCTAGCCAGAAAGATGTATATGCCTTTATTGACCGCGACCTTGATTATGCCATCAAACACTTGCAATATAAAGTAGATCCGGGAATTATCGGGTTGGGCTTGGCCCGTCAGTTGCGTGCTGAGTCGGCTATGTGGCAGGAAGATTACACTACGGCAGCAGCGCAGGCTGATGCGATAATTACAGGCGGGCACCATAAACTGGTAGGTATCAGCGAAATATTCGGTAATAATGTAAACCATAGCGAGAGTCTGATGGCGTGGCAGTTCGATGAGGTATCTGGAGGTAGCCATACACTGGCTGGAGGTGATGGTCATGTGTTGGGAGCTTGTTTCCAAGCCCGTTTCTATGAGATCACCATTCCGGGAGATCCTGTAGCGCCTATCATTGAGGAAGCCAACTATGGAGGAAATGCTTACGGGTGGACGTATCCGAATGAGTATCTCCGTTCATTGTATGACAAGGATAAAGATAAGCGTTTACAATTCTATTTCTATCCGGATACGCTGTACGGAAACAATCCAGCTTCTGCCTATTATGAAAAGAAATTACCGGGTGATCCCCCGTATTCTACTCAGCTGCGCCAGTATACATGGAGTTTGATGAAGTATCGGGATCTGAGTAAACCGGCCAAACGCGCCTTGTCTTACAAGCCGTTTATAGCTTATCGTCTGGCGGATACTTATATTTTGGGTGCCGAAGCACATTGGAGAAAAGGAAATACGGAAAAGGCACTGGAATATCTCAATGCTATACGTTTGCGTGCCGGACTTGAAGAGGCTACTACTATTGATCTTCAGACTATCATGGATGAATATGCGCGTGAGTTGTGCTTTGAAGGCAAACGTTGGTTCTTCCTCAAGCGTATCGGCAAGTTGGTGGAACAGGTGAATAAATACCATCGCTTCGGTAGTACAACCAGTAGTATTCAGGGTACCACAATGAAAGATTATATGGTGCGTTGGCCGATCCCGCAGGCACAAATAGATGCAATGGGAACTTTCCCACAGAATCCGCAATATTAAATGAGTATGAAAATAGTAACCACACTCTTGTTATCTCTTTTTGCTTCTTCAGTGCTGTTTGCCCAGTCTGGTAAAACAGTACAGGTACAGACACGTGCCAACAGCACTGTGGAGAACTGGACACCTTACGAGGCGCATACTGTGGATAACCTGAAAGGATTCAAAAAGAAAAAGGAGCCAGCTCTGTCTGTGTTCGGAGGGTATAAGACGAACCGCCAGGAAGCAACCGGCTTTTTCCGTACAGAGAAGATCAATGGGCGATGGTGGATTATTGATCCCGAAGGGTATCCGTTCCATCACCGGGCAGTAGTAGCATTTGGGCCTGGAACCTCGAAGAAGCAACAGTCTGCATTTCAGGAGAAATTCGGTACGCGTGCCCAGTGGGTGAAGGCAGAGACGGAAATGTTGCGTTCGTATGGATTTAATGGTGCCGGAGCCTGGTCGGCAGTGGAAGATATCCGTACCAGTCAAGCTCCATTGGTCTATACGCTGATTGTCAACCCTATGGGGAACTATAAGCATGAACATGTGAAGAAATATGGAGGTACCTATAAGGTGGCCGGCTGGCAGGGGTATCGATTCAATCTGCCTATGGTATTCGATGATGAGTTTGACAAATATGTAGAGCAGGCTCTTGCTCCGTTGGCACGGTATAAAGATGATCCTTGCCTGTTAGGCTATTTTACAGACAATGAATTGCCTTGGTATACTGATGCTTTGGACCGCCATCTTAACTTTCTGGCTAAAGATGAACCGGGATACCTGGCAGCACGGAAATGGTTGGATGAACGAAAAGGCAAGGAAGCAACCGTGGCGGATATTACCGAGGAAGACCGTCTTGCATTCTCCGCCTTCTTCTTCGAGACGTATATGCAGAAAGTGACTTCGGTGTTGCGTCGTATAGATCCTAATCACATGTATCTCGGCTGCCGGTTTAATCAGGATAAGAATCAGGAACTTACCAATCCGGCTATCTTTAAGGTAGCAGGTAAGTATATGGATATTATTTCTATAAATCATTACCGCCAGTGGCAGCCGGAACAGGAGCGGATGAATAACTGGGGAGAATGGTCGGGTAAACCTTTTCTGATTACCGAATGGTATGTGAAAGGAGAAGATTCCGGTTTGCCCAATGCAACCGGTGCGGGATGGAATGTGCCGACTCAGGATGACCGGGGAATTTTTTACGAAAACTTCTGTTTACAGTTGCTCCGCAATCCATACTCGGTAGGGTGGCATTGGTTCAGGTATCAGGATAATGATCCGGAGGATTTGACAACAGACCCTTCCAACAGGGATTCCAACAAAGGAATTGTAGACAGCGAATATTCTCCCTGGTTACCTTTATTGCGGCGAATGGAGAAAGTAAACAAGCAGGCTTACACACTCACTCGTTACTTTGATTCGCAGAAGTAAATAGTTGGATTTTGATAGGTATTCATATAAGAACCGTTTCGGCTTTAGGACAAGTTAAAGTTGAAACGGTTCTATTCAATAAATCATTTTTATCTATGGTGTTTATTACGAATAAAAGCATTTGCTTATACAGAAATACAGGAGTATTCTTTGTATTAATGATGTGTTGGTTGGCATGTAGTGCCCAGTCGGGAAATAACTCTATGTACGACTATAGTTCGAAGGTCGATTCTGTACTCAGCCTGATGACACTGGATGAGAAAATCGGACAGTTAAATCAATATACCGGTAATTGGCAGGCAACAGGACCGGTGGTGGAGGATTCTACTAAAATAGAGCAGATCAAGGCGGGTAGAGTCGGAGCTATGCTCAATATCAAAGGGGTGAAATATACGCGTGAGATGCAGAATTATGCGATGCAGTCCCGCCTTCGCATTCCATTATTATTCGGGCAGGATGTGATTCATGGTCTGCGTACCATCTATCCCATTCCTTTAGGTGAAGCGGCAAGTTTTGATCTGGATTTGATGGAAAGAACAGCAGCCGGTGCTGCGGAGGAAGCTTCTGCACAAGGTATTCACTGGACTTTTGCTCCGATGGTAGATATAACCCGTGATGCACGCTGGGGGCGTGTTATGGAAGGAGCGGGCGAAGATACCTGGTATGGTAGCAGAGTGGCCGAAGCACGGGTAAGGGGTTTTCAGGGAGATGATTTGGCGGATACCCATACGGTAATGGCTTGTGCCAAGCATTTTGCGGCTTACGGAGCGGCCATTGCAGGTAAGGACTACAATACAGTAGACATTTCTGACCTGACGCTACACGATACCTATCTGCCTCCTTTCCGGGCAGCGGCAAATGCCGGTGTGGCTACTTTTATGAATAGCTTTAATGACATAAACGGTATTCCGGCTACGGGAAATGCATATATACAGCGCGATATCCTTAAAGAAGGATGGGCTTTCAGCGGGTTTATTGTTTCCGATTGGGGATCGGTCAAAGAAATGGTTGCCCATGGATATGCATCCGATCTGAAGGCATCGGCTGAAATTGCTATTCATGCCGGATGTGATATGGATATGGAGTCGAGAGCTTATCATAAGCACTTGAAAGAGTTGGTGGAAGAGGGTGTTGTGGACATTAAATATATTGATGAAGCCGTAAAGCGTATTTTGCTGAAAAAGTTTCAACTCGGACTTTTTGATGATCCGTACCGTTATTGTGACGAAGAGCGGGAAAAGAAAATCGTATTGAGCGCCCGTCTCAGGGATTTGTCCCGGGAATCCGGAAGAAAGTCCGTTGTCCTATTGAAGAATGAGAAGCAAGCACTTCCTTTATCTCCGTCGTGTAGAAGAATTGCATTGATAGGAGCTTTGGCCAATTCTCAAAAGGATATGATGGGCTTTTGGGCGAATGAAGGTGTAGAGAAAGAAGTCGTGACCGTGTATGAGGGCTTGAAAAGACGTTTTCCCAATGTAACGGTCAATTATGCCGATGGATATGATTTGGAAACAAATGATTTACGGCTTTCTGAGGCCCGTGCGGCTGCCAATCGCGCCGATGTTATAGTAGTGGCTGTTGGCGAAAGATTTAATCAGAGTGGAGAAGCAAAGTCGAGAGCTGATATTACCGTCAATACCAATCAGCAATTGCTGGTGAAGGAGTTGAAGAAGACGGGTAAGACGGTTATTGTTTTACTGATGGGCGGTAGGCCAATGATTTTTAATGATATGGAGCCTCATGCTGATGCAATTCTTCTGACCTGGTGGTTGGGGACCGAAAGCGGGAACGCCATAGCTGATATCATCTCGGGTGATTATAATCCTTCCGGTAAACTGCCTATGACTTTTCCTGCACATGTGGGGCAGATTCCTGTCTATTATAATTATAAAAGTACCGGAAGGCCGGAAAGTAAAACAGTTGCCTATTCTTGCCGGTATCAGGATATTGATTTTGAACCTGCTTATCCGTTTGGCTACGGGTTGAGTTACACTACATTTCAGTTGTCGGAGCCTAAGACTTCCGCTAATGTATATACAATGGAGGATACGATCCGGGTGTCTGCGAAGTTGAAAAATACCGGGGTATATAGAGGTAAGGAGACAGTACAGCTTTATATCCGTGACTTGGTTGCCTCCGTAACACGTCCTGTTAAGGAACTAAAGGGATTTCAGCAAATAGAATTAAATCCGGGTGAAGAAAAAGAGGTGACGTTTATTCTTTCATCGGCAGATCTTAGTTTCATGAACAGGAACTTAAAATATATCACGGAGCCTGGTAAATTTGAGATAATGATAGGGACTAATTCGAAAGAGGTGAAGAAGACAATTATATCATTGAAGTGAAAGTTACTTCCCAGACTTACATAAGAAGAACTCCCCTGCCGGTTTCCCGGTAGAGGAGTTCTTGTGATATTAATCAAATGTAGAAAGGGCTGATTAGTCTTTCAGTTTTGCGATGATGAAATCGCGGTTCAGACGGGCGATGTTGCTGATAGAGATGTTCTTCGGACATTCGGCTTCGCAAGCGCGAGTATTGGTACAGTTACCAAATCCGAGTTCATCCATCTTGCTCAACATAGCTTTTGCGCGACGCAATGCTTCCGGTTTACCCTGCGGCAGCAAGTTCAACTGGCTAACTTTTGCGGAAACGAACAACATGGCAGAACCATTCTTACAAGCAGCTACACAAGCACCGCAACCGATACAAGCTGCTGCATCCATAGCTTCGTCAGCGATTTGCTTCGGAATCAGGATAGCATTGGCATCTTGAGGAGAGCCTGTGCGTACACTAACGTAACCACCGGCTTGCATAATCTTGTCGTAAGCCGTACGGTCTACCATCAAGTCCTTGATGACCGGGAAACCGGCAGAACGCCAAGGTTCAACAGTGATAGTGTCACCATCGTTGAAACGACGCATATAGATCTGACAGGTAGTAGCACCTGTTGCAGGACCGTGAGGATGTCCGTTGATGTAGAGCGAACACATACCGCAGATACCTTCGCGGCAGTCATGATCGAATACAACCGGTTCTTTACCTTCAGAAATCAGTTGTTCATTCAAGATATCCAGCATTTCGAGGAATGAAGTGTCACCGGGGATATCTTTCATTTGGTATGTTTCAAAAGCGCCTTTTGCCTTTGGGCCTTTCTGGCGCCATACTTTCAGTGTGAAACTTATATTTTTATCCATTGTCTTTGATTTTTAAGTTGACGAGTTGACAAGGCTTCAGTTAACAAGGGAGAATGTTCCGCTTATTAATAAGTGATGACAACATACGTATGATTTCATTGTTTAAGCTGTTAAGTTCTTCAAAGCTTTGAGTAGATAAGTAATGTATGTCATTACAAATAATGAGTTGGGGCTCTAACTCAGAAGCTGAACCTAAAGATATATATAAAAACTGAATAAGCTCTTTATCATGCCCTCTTCCATATCCTTCTGCTATATTCGAAGGTATAGAAACAGCAGCTCTGCGCATTTGCGAAGTAATGCCGTAGATTTCCTCTTTAGGAAATACTTGAGTTATTTGATATAAGTCCTTAACAAGTTTCATACTCTTTTGCCAAACAATTAAATCTTTATGATTTCTCATGCCTTGTTCCCTTGTTAACTCGTCCCCTGGTTAACTAATTATGATTTATAGTTACGAGTCTGTACCTTGATTGCTTCGTAAACCAGCGGTTCTTTCAGCAACTCAGGAGCTTTTTCATCGGAACCTTGATATTCCCAGCAAGCAACGTAGAAGAAGTTTTCATCGTCACGTTTTGCTTCGCCTTCTTCAGTCTGGTATTCTTCACGGAAGTGACCACCGCAGCTTTCGTTACGGTTCAGAGCATCGTAAGCAACCAATTCGCCCATGATAATGAAGTCGTACAGACGGATAGCTTTATCCAACTCTACGTTCATACCTTCCTTATCTCCCGGGATGAACAGATCTTTTTCGAATTCCTTACGGATTTCTTTCAGTTTGGCAATACCGGTCTTCAGACCTTCTGCTGTACGGCCCATACCTACATATTCCCACATTACGTGACCCAGTTCCTTGTGGATAGAATCTACAGACTTCTTACCCTTGATATTCATCATCCAGTCAATCTTGTCCTGGATAGCTTTCTCGGCTGCTGCAAATTCAGGCAGGTCGGTAGAGAAGCGGGGAACTGTAATCTGGTCGGCCAGATAGTTCTGAATAGTGTAAGGTAATACAAAGTAACCGTCAGCCAGACCCTGCATCAATGCGGAAGCACCGAGGCGGTTTGCACCGTGGTCAGAGAAGTTACATTCACCGATAGCGAACAGACCCTTGATAGAAGTCATCAGTTCGTAGTCAACCCAGATACCGCCCATTGTATAGTGGATAGCCGGATAGATCATCATCGGATTATAATATTTCACACCGGCAATTTCTTTTGCCAGTTCACCTGGATTAACGTCAGTGATTTCCTCGTACATATCGAAGAGGTTACCATAGCGTTGAAGAACGATATCGATACCTAAACGGCTGATAGCCTCAGAGAAGTCGAGGAATACTGCCAGGCCTGTATTGTTCACACCGAAACCTGCATCGCAACGTTCTTTTGCAGCACGGCTGGCAACGTCACGCGGAACCAGGTTACCGAATGCCGGATAGCGGCGTTCCAAGTAGTAGTCGCGGTCTTCTTCAGGAATATCACTTCCCTTGATTTCACCCTTCTGGAGCTTCACGGCGTCTTCTTTCTTCTTCGGAACCCAGATGCGACCGTCATTACGCAGAGACTCTGACATCAAAGTCAGCTTAGACTGCTTGTCACCGTGAACGGGAATACAAGTGGGGTGAATCTGTACCATAGCCGGATTGGCCATCCAGGCACCCTTGCGATAGCAAGAAACGGCGGCTGTACAGTTACAAGTCATTGCATTGGTAGACAGGAAGTATGCGTTTCCGTAGCCACCGGTAGCGATTACTACTGCGTGTGCAGCAAAACGTTCCAGTTTACCGGTTACGAGGTTTTTAGCGATGATACCGCGGGCACGTCCGTCAACGAGGACAACGTCCTGCATTTCGTAACGAGTGTATAATTTTACGGTACCTACGTTTACCTGGCGGCTCAGTGCAGAGTAAGCACCCAGCAACAACTGCTGTCCGGTTTGGCCGCGGGCATAGAACGTACGTGATACCTGAGCACCACCGAAAGAACGGTTATCCAGCAAACCACCGTATTCGCGGGCGAAGGGAACACCTTGTGCCACACATTGGTCGATAATGCTGTTGGAAACCTCAGCCAAACGGTAAACGTTAGCTTCGCGGGCACGGTAGTCACCGCCCTTTACTGTATCGTAGAACAAACGGTAAACAGAGTCACCGTCGTTTTGGTAATTCTTTGCAGCGTTGATACCGCCCTGTGCTGCGATGGAGTGTGCACGGCGCGGAGAGTCCTGAATACAGAAGTTGAATACTCTGAAACCCATTTCACCGAGTGAAGCGGCAGCAGAAGCACCTGCCAAGCCCGTACCTACTACGATGATATCCAAGCGACGCTTGTTAGCAGGGTTAACTAATTTCTGGTGAGCTTTATAGTTGGTCCATTTCTCAGCCACCGGTCCTTCCGGAATTTTTGAATCTATCTTAGTCATAATGTAATTTACAATTTAGTTATTTACAATTTACAATTTAGCAAGTGCCGCACAATGATTTTGCGAAGAATACGACAACTACCAAGGCGAAACATACAACGACGATAGTAGAGTAAATGTTGGAGATGCATTTCCAACGGTTAATCCATACCTTGTTGTTCCAACCCAGGGATTGCATAGAACTCCAGAAACCGTGAGTCAGGTGGAACCACAGTGCGCCGAGCCAAATGAGATAAAGCACTACGTATACCGGATTGCTGAATGTGTTCTGAATGTGATAAACACCATTAGCGGCATAAGCCAGTGTAAGCGTGTCAGCATGCATACCCATGTTGTGCATCAACTCAGGAAGCTGCATTTTTGCCCAGAAGTTTACCAGGTGCAGACCCAGACCTACGATTACGATAAGACCCAATACGAGCATGTTCTGAGAAGCCCATTCTACAGTTTTGGGTTTATCAACTACGGCATAACGTTCAGTACCGCGTGCTTTGCGGTTCTGCATTGTCAGCCAGAAAGCGTAGATGATGTGAATAATGAAAAGGGCGGCCAAACCTACCGTAGCCACCAAGGCATACCAGTTTGCCCCCAGGAACTCACAAACCATGTTGTATCCCTCTGCCGAGATTAATGCAACCAGGTTCATCGCCATGTGAAACGTCAGAAACAGGACAAGGGCGATACCGGTAATGCTCATCACCACTTTCCTTCCTACAGATGAATTACTTAACCACATAAATGATTGAATTTAAATTATTTAATAGTTAGAAAATTTGCTTTTACTTAGGGTCTTACACTAATTTCCCGCAAAAATAGAAGAAATACATTGATTAAACAAGGAATTAAAGAAATAATTCCGTAATTCAGGGAATAGATAGAAGTTGACAAGTGAGTCAGGGAACAGGTTGACAAGGGAAGATTACTCTTACTCGTCACCCTGTTCCCTGGCTGAGTCGTCATTTTTTTCTTTTATAATGGTGATTTTCTCTCCGCTGGCAGCACGTTTTCGCAAGGAGCGAGGGGTGTCTCCAAAGGAGTCCTTGCAGAAATGAGCGAAGTGCGACAGGGAGTCGAAACCATAACGTGAACTGATCACGGAGATACGTTGCTTGGTGAATTGCAGATCGTTCAGAATACCTTCACGCTTCTTGTCCAGTATCCATTCGTACACCGGAACATTATACATATTTTTAAACAAACGACGGAATGTAGTGGTTGTATATCCACCTAAATGGGCGAATTCTTCCACATTCTTCACCTTGTCGTAGTTCTGCATAATGAAATAATGGAAACTTTCCGTATAAGTACTGATAGGATAGAAGAACGTACTTATCTGGCGCAGGGGATAATAGCAGGTTAGTATGTAAACCAGTTCCTGACGCTTGATGTCGAGATATTTCCCGCATGCGGAAGGCTGTTCTTTAAAATAGTCGGCGATATCATGCAGCAACCGCTCCAGTTTGGTATTGGCTATCAGCGGCGTGTAGGTCAGCGGAGCCTCAGAACGTTCGAGGATTTCCTTGTAACGGTCTTCACATATAAGTGGAAGTTCCGTAAACCAATAGGCGATATATTCCACCTCGGTCAGTGCTAACAACTCCATTTTTGAACCGATGGCTTGCAGTACACATTGTCTGCTCTGGAGCGTAGTGCCCGGGTATTCGTTACTATTTATCAACAATTCTCCCTTTAACATAAAGATCATGCAGTTCTGGGTACACTTCTCCGCTGAGAAATGCTGCCCCTGGGGATATTGGCGGTATACCAATGTCCCGTCTGAGATTTTTGGGCATAGAGTACAATCTACTTGCCGTGTGCAAAGAGTGTCTTTTGTCATGAAATATAAGACGAATTACTAAAATTATGGCAACAAAGATAGAATTTTTTTGTGAATACTCTAACAAAATCGCCTATCTTTGCAGCAAACTATAAGAAAGACTACATGAAACGGACTATTTTTTTTGTATTTTTTGCATCATTACTTGTATTCAATATTTCTGCCCAGAACTGGGACATTAATACTTTGCATAAAATAAATAGTTGGGATGGTAAGTTCATTCGTAATTATAATAAAATAATTTCTCGTACTGAACCTTATATTGCCGTGGGGGTTCCCGTGGCGATGGCGTTGGCTGCCTGGGTGAAAAAAGACCGCGAATTATTGAAGGATGCTGTGTATGTAGGTACCAGTGTTGCCGGTGCTTTTGTTGTAACTTATGGCATGAAGTATCTTATAGATCGTGAACGCCCGTTCGACCGCTATCCCGACCGGGTTCATGCTTATAGTCATGAAACCAGTCCTTCTTTTCCTTCCGGACATACGGCAACTGCTTTTGCATTGGCAACTTCACTTTGTGTGAAGTATCCGAAATGGTATGTAATCGCTCCATCTGCCTTATGGGCATGTTCTGTCGGGGTATCCCGTATGAATGAGGGCGTGCACTATCCATCCGATGTGCTGGCGGGCGCAGCTATCGGAGCCGGATGTGCTGTAGTAAATATCTATGTGAACCGTTGGCTGAATAAGTGGTTGTTCGGCAATTAAGAATTGCACTGTATCGGATCTATATATTCTGCGTATTGCATCTATATATCGGACGTGTTGCATCTATATATCCAATGCGTTGCATCTATATATCCAAGATGTTGGACATATAGACGCTGCACATGGTTTATTAAAGTGGTAGTTTCTTCTCGTAAATCTTTTCGTTCAATAACTCAAGGGCTTGTTGCACGCTGTTGTTCGTGGTGTTTATCACCTGAAAGTATTCGTTCATATCCCACAGGTCACGGGCTATCAAGGCTTTCAACTGCGTCTTTATCAGAGGCAATGATTTGTTGTACTGCTCCTCGTTGAACTCAATCTTTTCTTTATCGGCGGCAGCGCGTATGTCTGCAAGCATCTGTTCGTCTATCTCAAATTTATTGTTGAAGGTATCGAACTTCTTATATTTCTCTTGGAGTTCTTTCCGATTTTTCTCGATATACTTGGTTGTTGCTTTGATGACAACGCCTTTGGCAACCAGATTACGGTGATAATCGGTATATTGGGTTGTATCGATAGGTACGAAATAGTCGGGCATGATGCCACCGCCACCATATACGGTACGTTTCAACTTTTTAGTGGAGTTCTTCAATGAATCAGGAAAATGGATACTGTCGGCATGCATCATTTCTCCACGGTTGAAGCGATCTACCAGTTCCATATTGTATTTCTCTTGGCCGTCATCTTTACTAAGGCCTCTGCCGTCCAGATTGGCTGTATGGTCGTACGGTTTCTGGATGCAACGTCCGGATGGGGTGTAATAACGGGCGATAGTCAAGCGGATCATAGAGCCATCGGGCAATTCGATGGGACGTTGTACCAGGCCTTTACCAAAAGTACGGCGACCTACAACTACGCCTCTGTCCCAGTCCTGTATGGCACCGGTTACGATTTCACTTGCTGAAGCGGAGTATTCGTCTACCAACACAATGAGGCGTCCGTTTTTGAAGTTGCCTGTGCCTTTGGCATAGAAATTACTACGCTGAGAGGTTCTTCCTTCGGTATATACAATCAGCTCTTTTTGTTGCAGGAACTCGTTGGCAAGATCAATTGCTGCATTCAAATAGCCGCCACCGTTGCCTTGCAGGTCAAGTATCAGGTCTTTCATTCCTTGCTTCTGTAGTTCTTTGAGGGCGGCGGTAAATTCTTCGGCGGTAGTGGCACCAAAGCGGTTGATACGAATATAACCGGTCTTGGGCTGTATCATATACGAAGCGTCCAAACTTAGAATGGGTATTTTATCCCGTTTTACAGTGAAGTATAAGGGATCGTTCACTCCGCGACGGACAATGGTTAGTTTTACTTCTGAGTCTTTCGGGCCGCGCAGGCGTGTCATTATATCTTCTGTGGACATTTTTACGCCGGCAATAGCGCTGTCGTTCACTGCCACGATACGGTCACCTGCCAGAATACCAACCTTTTCAGATGGTCCGTTGCTGACGGGCTGTATAATAAGTAATGTATCTTCTATCATCTGGAACTGCACACCGATACCTTCGAAGTTACCTTGCAACGGCTCGTTCATTTTCTTCACTTCCTCAGCATCATTGTACGTGGAGTGCGGATCGAGCTGGGCGAGCATGCGGATAATAGCTTCTTCCACCAGTTTATTCTCGTCTACCGAGTCTACATACAGATTGGCGATGGCAAATTCTGCCATTTGTAACTTGCGGGCAGCCAAGTTGCCCATATTTTGCGCCTGCATGGAAGCCATGGCACCGCATATACATATTATAAAGATAAGAAGTTTCTTCATCATTCTTTTTTGCTTATCACTTTTCACTAATTCACTAATCATTAAATATCCATTCCTTCGGGGATAAACTGGCTGATATCTTTGCCGAACTGTAGAAGTTCGCGGACAGTAGTCGAACTGATACATGTCAGTTCGGGTTCGGTAAAGAGCAAGATGGTTTCAATACCTGCCAGTTTGCGGTTGATATCGGCAATGGTCTCTTCATACTCGAAATCTTTCACGGTACGGATACCGCGAACAATAAACTGCGCGTCTACCTGCCGGGCAAAATCAATCGTCAGGCAATCATAGGAGTAGACCTTGATTCGTGGCTCGTTCCGGTAGAATTTCTGTATTATCTCCACGCGCTTCTCAATAGGGAAGTAGGTGTTTTTATTCTCGTTGATACCAATTCCAATAATGACTTCATCCATAAAAGTCAGTGCGCGGGTCACTACCGATGAATGTCCGATGGTGAAAGGATCGAATGTTCCCGGAAAGATTGCTCTTCTCATGATGCCAGATCTTCTTCTATAACCAGATTGTTAATAATAAAGTTTTGCCGTTCCATGGTATTTTTACCCATGTAGAATTCCAATAATTCTTTTACGAGGTCCGTTTTGCGTAAAGTAACTTGTTCCAGACGCATATCTTTGCCGATGAAATGCCGGAATTCATCAGGGGAGATCTCTCCCAGACCTTTAAAACGCGTAATCTCAGGATTGGGACTCAGTTCGGCAATGGCTTTTTGCCGTTCCTCTTCCGTGTAGCAGTAAATTGTCTTTTTCTTGTTGCGCACGCGGAACAACGGAGTTTGCAGGATATAGACGTGTCCTTTCTTTATCAGATCGGGGAAGAATTGCAGGAAGAATGTGATGAGCAACAACCGGATGTGCATACCGTCCACATCAGCATCGGTAGCGGCAATCACCTTGTTGTAACGCAATCCTTCAATGCCGTCTTCTATATTCAGGGCAGCTTGTAGCAGATTGAATTCTTCGTTTTCGTATACCACTTTCTTTGTCAGCCCGAATGAATTCAACGGTTTACCACGAAGACTGAATACAGCCTGCGTATTTACGTCACGGCTCTTTGTGATGGAGCCGCTGGCAGAATCACCCTCAGTGATAAAGATGCAGGACTCGGATTCTTGTTCCTTTCCTTTGCCGTCATTGAGGTGGTAACGGCAATCGCGCAACTTGCGGTTGTGCAGGTTGGCTTTCTTTGCGCGCTCACGTGCCAGTTTGGTAACACCGGCAATGGCTTTACGTTCCTTTTCGGAGTCTTGTATCTTTTGCAGCATGACTTCCGCAACCAACGGATTCTTGTGGAGATAGTTATCCACCTCTGTTTTGATGAAGTCGCCTACATACTTATTCACGCTTACACCGCCGGGAGACATGGAGGGGGAACCGAGTTTGGTCTTGGTCTGTCCTTCAAACTGGGGTTCTTCCACATTGATGGCAATGGCGGCAACAATACCGTTGCGGATGTCGGCATATTCCTGGTTTTTGTTGTAGAACTCCTTGATGGTGCGGGCAATATGTTCTTTAAGCGCACTTTGGTGTGTTCCACCCTGTGTGGTATGCTGGCCGTTGACAAAGGAATAGTATTCCTCGCCGTATTGATTCGTATGCGTAAAGGCTATTTCAATATCTTCTCCTTTCAGATGGATAATATTGTAAAGGCCCTGTGCGGTCATATTGTCGTTCAGCAAATCTTCCAGTCCATGGCGTGAAATAATGCGCTGGCCGTTGTATATAATGGAAAGTCCTGTATTCAGGTACGTGTAGTTACGCAACAGCGTTTCCACGAAATTAGCCTGGAAGGAATAGTTCAGGAATAACGTGCTGTCCGGTTCAAAGAAGATATAAGTTCCGCTTTCCTCGTTACAGCTTTCCGTTACATCACTCTGGAGATTACCCTTTTCAAAGATGGCGATACGGACTTTACCTTCGCGATAGCTACGTACTTCAAAGCGGCTGCTAAGTGCATTCACAGCTTTGATACCTACGCCGTTCAGTCCGACACTTTTCTTGAAAGCTTTACTGTCGTACTTACCGCCGGTATTGAGTTTACTCACCGCTTCAATCAGCTTTCCTTGCGGAATACCACGACCATAGTCGCGCACACTGACACGGAGATTATCCTCAATGTTAATCTCGATCCGTCTACCAGCACCCATTTTGAACTCATCGATGCTGTTGTCCATTACCTCTTTTAGCAATACATAGATACCGTCGTCGTTCTGCGTACCGTCGCCCAAACGACCGATATACATACCCGAACGGACACGGATGTGCTCCATGTCGTCCAAATGACGAATGTTGTCTTCCGTATATTCTACATTGCCTTCGGGCATCAGTCCGTTGATTTCTTCCATAAACTCTTAATTTAGTTGACGAGGTCTGCAGTTGACAAGTTGACGAGGGAAAGAGTCTGCTTTATAATGGTGCAAATATAGTGCAACCCCTCGTTTCCTTGTTAACTTGTCTCCTTGTCCCCTTTTTATTTAATTTCTTTAATAAACGCCCTGCGCCGTTTATGTTGTTTGGTTTCAAAGTATTCCCATTGGGCTTGTACTTTGCCATTCATTTCAAGTTCAGGGTTGCTTTCTGCAAATATAAAACCTAATTTCTGATAAACCGGAATTAAATCGGAAAATAACAATGCGTTAACACCTTTGTTCTGGTACTCCGGCTTCACGGCAACAAGCAATAAATCCAACATTTTGGCACGCCGTTTCATGAACAGTGCTTTCAGCAGATAGTACCATCCGAAGGGTAATAACCGTCCATGAGCTTTCTGTAGAGCTTCGGACAGGGATGGCATGGATATGCCTACGCAAATAAGCTGGTCGTCGGCATCTGTGATAAGCGTCACCATGCGGAGGTCTACGATGGGGAGATACATTTTCACGTACTGGTCAATCTGCCGTTGGGACAGAGCGGAATAACCGAACAGGGGCTTATAAGCTTCGTTCATCAACTCAAAGATGGCCTGTCCATAGTCGCGGGCAATCTTCTTTGCAGATGTATATTTTTTAATCTTGAGATTATATTTACGCTGGATAAGATCGGAGATGCGTTTGTGCTTGTCCGGTATGGCATCCGGAATGTAGATCTGATATTCCACCCAGTCAGCTTCCTTCTCAAATCCCATACGCTCCATGTGTTGCGGATAGTAAGGATAGTTGTAAATGGTTGCCATGGTGCTGAGTTGATCGAAGCCTTCGATCAGCATGCCTTCCGCATCGAAGTCTGTGAAGCCCAACGGGCCTTGTATGTGAGTCATTCCACGTTCTTTTCCCCATTCTTCTACCGTGTGGATCAAGGCATCGGATACTTCCGGGTTATCAATGAAATCAATCCAGCCGAAACGGACATTCTTTTTATCCCAGGTTTTATTAGCCTTGTGGTTGATTATGGCAGCTACGCGGCCCACTATTTTATTGTCTTGGTAAGCCAGGAAATACTCTGCTTCACAGAATTCAAACGCCGCATTCTTCTTTTTATTGAAAGTGTTGAGCATGTCGTCGTAGAGATCGGGAACGGAGTAGGGGTTGCCTTTGTATAGCCGGTAATTGAAGCGGATGAACCGTTTCAATTCTTTCATTGTGGAAACTTTTTTGATTGTTATTGCCATAATTTTATGTCTAATGAAGTGGCAAAGATACATGATAATCTTTAAAATACCACGTGGCAGAGATAAAAACTAATCTATTTCTGTATGCTTTTCCGATACTGTAAAGGTGTCATACCCGTATTTTTGAAGAAAGCACGTCGGAACGTGGAAGTGGAGTTAAATCCGGAACGTTCGGCTATTTCGTCTATATTCATGGTGTAAGGATAGGTAGCCAGTAATTGTTTGCCGGTTTTCTCAATGCGGAGATTGTTTATATAGTCGTAGAAAGTGATATTCAGCTTATTGTTGAAATAGGAGGATAAGTAGGTGCGGTTTGTTCCGATGGCATTGGCTACGTCACTGATAGTAAGCTTGGGGTTAAGGTAGAGTTGTTGCTCTTCCATTACTTTGTGCAGTATTTCCTGAAAGGCGTAATAAGAACCGTTTTCTTGTTCTTCTTCAACCTCTTCTTTCTCTTCTATGTTTTTTTTAGACAGCAGGTTGCCTTTCAGGTTGTTTGGCATGGAGATGCTGATCTGATAAGCTGAATAGTGGACAATGACAGACCATAAAAGAACTGAGGATATGTAATAAATAGTATCTCCCCAACCTGTAATATTTATGCTGGTATATACCCATGTCACCAAGCAGATGGCGAGAATAAATGTGGCTTTCTTCAACCATGCCACATCGATATGTTCCGAATAAGAGTAATTATTGCGTATATAGCGTTGATATCGGCGAGCGGCAAAAGTTACTATAAGTACAATAATTGCACTATAGATCAGTATAAATCCGAAATAAAAAGGAAATATAGGGGCATAAAAGGTGCACAAATAGGCAATTGTAAATGCAAGATAGGGACTGAGAAGTGAAAATACTTTCTTCCAGTTGAGCCATCCGGGCGCTGTTAATTCCAGAAGATAGAAGGAGCAGGCGGCAACTGCCCATCCGTCAATGAATAGCAGGGAGTTGACCAATCGTTCGGTTTTCAGTGAAGGGAAATAGAGTAATATATCTTTGAACTCCAGTAATGCCCAGAAAGCAAGGGTCAGCCCCAGTATTCTCTGAATGCGTGAGCGTGGCCTATGTGTGAGCAAACGGAAACTGACATATCCGAAAAACATGAATGCAGCTCCATTCATGAAGTATGATATATTGATGCCTTCCATTAAACGTTGTAAATGAGTACGGTGGTGTATGCTATATAACAAAGTATCAGTATGCTGCCCTCTATGCGGGTAATGGTGCGTTTGGCGAAGAACAATCCGAATATCCATAGCAGTATGCTGGAGCCTACCAGTACCAATAGATCCATATTCGTGATACCCGTCAGGTGCAACGGTGTGATGGAAGCGCTGCATCCCAGTACGAAGAAGATGTTGAACAGGTTACTGCCAATCACGTTTCCGATAGCAATTTCCGGATTCTTCTTTAAGGCGGCGACAATGGAGGTTGCAAGTTCGGGCAGAGATGTGCCGCCTGCTACCAGAGTCAGTCCGATGACGGATTCACTTACTCCCAGATTGCGTGCAATGCCGCTGGCGCCATCTACGAAGAAATTACCGCCGGCAATCAGTGCCACCAGCCCACCTATTATATATAGTATGGATCGCCACATGGGAAGTTGTTTGATTTCCTCTTCCGTCTCTCCCTCTTTCTTCCCTTGAAAAGCGATGGCAAAGGTATATCCGAGGAAAATGATGAAAAAACAGAGCAGCAACAGTCCGTCTGTAGTGCTGATTATATTTTCAGAACTATGATCCAGAAAGACATCATTCGCGCAAATCAGCAATACTATGGAGGATAGGATACAGAGCGGGATTTCCTTGCGCAGTGTATTTCTGGAAATAACAATTGGAGCGAAGAGTGCCGTACAGCCTACAATCATCAGTGTATTGAAGATATTGCTGCCTACAACGTTTCCGATGGCGATGTCCGCACTGCCTTTCAGAGCCGAAGAGACGCTGACCGTCAGTTCGGGAGCGGAAGTTCCGAAAGCTACGATGGTGAGGCCGATAACAATGGAAGGGATGCGGAAGCGCTTGGCGATGGATGCGGCTCCGTCTGTGAGTCCGTTGGCACCTAAAAGGATGAGGAGAAGACCTCCGAGAAGAGAAAGAATATCCATGAGAATTCTGTTTTTTGTGCAAATATAATTAATTCCTTTCATGAAAAGCGAAAAACATTCCGTATGTTTGGCACGTTAATTAATTTGTTGTTTCTAAATAACCTGATTAAGGGCTTTTATATGAAGGGAATACGTGCGTTGTGTCTTTGGTTCTTGCTGTTGCCTGCGGGCGTTGCATCTGCCCAGTTGGTAGAGAAGGTATTAGATGTCTTTAATGACGATACTTTGGGGACTGTTGTTGCTCAAAGGGCAGATACAGACTCGATTCATCTGCTGAAGATGAAAGAGGATTTGGAGGTTGCAAGGTTGAATGAGGCTAATCTCAGGATGGAGATAGAGCAAATGAGGCTGAAGTATGATGCGGCGGACTCCCTGAAGCTGGCAAAGCAGCGATTGCGTATTGATTCGCTCAGGCGGATGACAACAGGCGTGCCGGTGGTGGTGGAAGGCGATACGCTATATTACCTGTTTGCCAAGCGTGGTGGTCATACTCCGCAGCAACGTGCCGAAATGAATGCAGCGGCAATAACGGAACTGGGCAAGCGATTTAATCTGCAACCGGATTCGGTTTACTTAGAGAGCAGTGATATTGTTACCGATCTGATGTACGGTAATAAGGTTCTTTCTTCTTTTACGGATCAGGATGGTCTGTGGGAAGGTTGCTCGCGTGACCAGTTGGCGGCTGCCAAACGTAAAGTGATCGTAGACAAGCTGAAGGTAATGAAGGACGAACATAGTCTGTGGCAGCTTGGCAAACGTATTCTCTATTTCATTCTTGTAATCATAGGTCAGTATCTGCTGTTTAAACTCACCACCTGGTTGTTCAATAAGCTGAAAGTACGTATTCAACGATTGAAGGATACCAAACTGAAACCTATCTCCATTCAGGAATATGAATTGCTGGATACGCAGAAGCAGGTGAATCTGCTTGTCTTCCTGGCAAATCTGTTGCGATATGCCGTAATGCTGCTCCAGTTGATATTGACGGTGCCGTTGCTTTTCTCCATATTTCCCCAAACGAAAGACCTTGCTTATAAGTTATTCTCGTATATATGGGACCCTATAAAGAGCATCTTCCTGGGTATAGTAGAATATGTTCCCAACCTGTTTACCATCTTTGTGATATGGCTTGCCGTGAAGTATCTGGTGAGGTTGGTGCATTATCTTGCCAGTGAAATTCAATCGGAGCGGCTGAAGATAAGTGGCTTCTATGCCGATTGGGCTATGCCAACGTTTCACATTGTGCGTTTCCTGCTTTATGCATTTATGATTGCTATGATTTATCCCTATCTGCCGGGTTCCAAGTCGGGCGTTTTCCAGGGGATATCGGTCTTTGTCGGCTTGATTGTTTCGTTGGGTTCGAGTACGGTGATCGGGAATATTATTGCGGGATTGGTAATCACCTATATGCGTCCCTTCAAGTTGGGCGACCGCATCAAGCTGAATGATACTACGGGAAATGTAATAGAGAAGACTCCGTTGGTGACGCGCATTCGTACACCGAAGAATGAGGTGGTGACGATTCCGAACTCTTTCATCATGTCTTCGCATACGGTAAACTTTAGTCAGTCGGCACGTGACTACGGGCTGATTATCCATTCGGAAGTGAGTGTGGGGTATGATATTCCCTGGCGGAAGACACATCAACTTCTGGTTGAGGCTGCTCTGAATACTCCCGGAGTGGTAGATGATCCGCGTCCGTTTATATTGGAAACGTCTCTTCAGGATTATTACCCGGTCTATCAGGTGAATGCATATATTAAAGATGCTAACCAGTTGGCACAGGTGTATTCCGATTTGCACCAGAATATCCAGGATAGATTTAATGAAGAGGGTATAGAAATTATGTCTCCACATTATATTGCTACACGCGATGGGAGTGCGACGACGATACCTAAGGATGATCTGCGACCGAAAAAGTAAGGCTTATCCGGTGCGGGAATGAGCGGTCCTTCCGGTAGGATTGAAGCTGATTCCCACTACGAGAGAAGGCATTTCCCATTACGAGTGAGGGTACTTCCCACTACGAGTGAAGGTACTTCCCAGTAGGGGTGAACGAGTGTTTCACTACGAGTGAATGTAGTGGAACACTAAGTGCTTTATCGCACAGATAGTTATCCGTTTGTAATGTTGCTAAAGCCGTCCGACAGGGCTGCGGATGATAAAGAAAATGAAGTGTCTTTATCGTGCGGCTACAATTTCCGAATAAGGATAGTTGTCTGGAACCCGTTGCCAGTCCTTTTTCACTAAGTCGTAGGCATAAATCAGTCTGCCGTTCCGATAACCTTCGAACAATACATAGATTTTCATCGTCTCTGTATCTTGGGCGAGCATGGTTACTGAACGTGCCGAATTGGGGAATGTGGCAAAAGGCTCATCCAAGCTCATTGTTGTCTGATTCCAAAGACATAGTTCTGTCTGGCCATTATCGGCTCTTACTACGGCATATCCACCGGTACGTACATATTTAGTAGTTCCGGTATCTTTTCCGCTGATTATTGTCCAGAAGGGAATGAGTGCGGTAGCCTGTATCGGATCGCCGATGTATATTTTCCCGCTACTTTGTTGCAGATCCAGTACAACGGGGGTGAAGCTGTTGTTTCCGTTATCGGCCGAGAGTAGCAGTTGGCTGCCGCCGCCTTGTACACCGGGATAGCGTGTCAGGGATTCGAGCTTTATATTGGCAGGCAGTTTATATTGGCGTGTTAGAGCTTGATCCATGTTTCGGGTGTAGGGCCAGGAGCCTGTGGTTGCCAATATCACTTCATCGGTGGATATTTGCCTTACGGCTATTATAGAGCTTTGGCCGTTGCAAAGGGTCAATATGTTTTCAAGTCCCATATCTTGCCAGAAACGCATGGAAAGGTCGTAGCTGAATACTTTGCGCACTCCATCTTTCGTCTGTATTCCGCAGAGGTTCTGACTTTCCGGGACATTGACTACACAGGAGAAATCTTCCTGGTCTTCTGCCAATTTTACTATGTTCTTAGGGCTGCCATCTGTGAGGTTTACGTGCTCAATGCAGTTATCATAACTTGTGTCGGAATGAGAATTTACAATGCCGTAGAGCTGGAACTCTTTGGGGGCTTCGCCGTTGGTTACCGAAATCTCACCAAGCGTCATGATCTCACCGGAGCGACGCAGACGTACCTTGGTGGTTGAGGCAGGATAATGTCCCGGTGCCAGGAAGGTGATGCTTGTAGTGGTCTGTTCAATCATGACGGGCGATACTCCAAGAGCATATCCCTGATAGTTTAGGGCGGGCTGGTCGGGGAGCGGCCAATAGATTTCGAACATAATATCGTCACCGGGTTGGAAACCTTGTGCTTTAATCGTGACTTTATCACCAGGGTTAAAACTGGTCTGAGCAGGCATTACAATGTCGGTTACCAGGATGGGTTCGTCTTTGTCGTCGTTTTTAACGCATGCGGCAATTAGTAGACAGAGTAGTAGATAGAGAGATAACTTCTTCATAGCGTTTGTATATTTGATAGGCACAAATATATTGCTTTCCTTTGACATATAAAGCTGTATCTCTTTTTTTAACCTGTTGGCGAATGAATTCGTTTTCATGACTATCGGCAATGGAATTAATTTCGCCAACAGGTCTTTCTCATTTTTTCCGGCTTATGGTATGCAGTATGTTGCCTTTTTTATCAATCATTCGCAATGTCAGTTCTTTTTTGTCCGCAGATACTACAGAGAAGCCCGGTTCCGGATTACAAAAAACGGTTCCTTCTGTGGGCTTCACTTTGCGGGCAAGGGAACCGGCTGAGTTGACAATGTAGTCGATATCACTTCCCGGCCTGCGAATATGCTGGAAGTTGTGGATATGTCCGCAGATGTACATGTCTACCTTGTGCTTGCGAAGTATCGGATCGAGACGTTTCTGCATATCCAGACGTTCGCTGTTATCTTTCGAAGTTTCTGCATAGATGGGATGGTGTCCGGCTACGATGATCCAGTCTTCTTTGGCACTGGTCAGTACAGAGTCGATCCAGGAGAGTTGTTTTTGTAAATCCTGTTTGCACGCGTCGGGATAGGTGGTGGAGTCATTGCGGTATTTGTCCATCATAGGGGCGGTGTCTATCCAGACGATGCGGATAGTGGTACCTTTGTCTTCAAATGCCTTTGTATAGTAGCGGGCGGGCATGGTCCAGCGGCGACTGATGTTGGTGTAGTCCAATACCGCCTGTGTGTTGCCACGGTACTCATGATTGCCGAGTACGGGGAACCAGTCGATCATCAGTTCCGGGTGAGAGTAGATGAGCTCATAGTTTGTCATCCATAACGGATCATTCACGCTGCGTACGCCTTCGAAATGATGTATATCTCCGGTGGCAACTACAAATTCGGGGCCTATTTCTTCGGCCATGGTTCCCATCAGCTCGGCTATGGGCTTCTGGTCGTAGTAGCCGTTGCGGCCGAGATCGTTGGCTACATAAAAATTGAATTTCTTGTCGAATATGGAATAGTCCGTTATCTGTGCGACAGCCCAATTACTGAGGAGAATAACTAAAAGGAGAGAGAATACTTTTTTCATTATGATATTTTTTGATTGTTACTTAAGTGGTTAGAAATTGATTTTCACACCTGCATTTACCTTTATACCGTAGTGTTCGCTTTGCATCGTGCGATCCTTTGTACCTTGATAGTAGCGTAAAGGCTGGTTCAGCAGGTTGTTAGCTTCAGCATAGAAGGTCGTTTTCAACTTCTTGCCGAAAGTATAGCTGGCATTGGCATCCATATAATTCACAGCATCGTAGTAACGGTCATAGAACTTTTTCGAACCCATTTCATCGATGAATGCAGATGCATAGTTATAAGAGAGGCGGATACTCAGTCCTGACTTCTCGAAGAAGAGTGAAGCATTGGCTGTGTGCTCCGGAGATCCCGGGAGGCGCAGGCCGCTTTCATTCTCGCGTCCTTCGAAGTTGAAGTTATCTACCCGGGAGTAAGAATAGGTGTAAGTTCCGTAGAAACCGATGCACTTCAAGGACGGGGCAATGAAACTGAAGTCGCGTTGATAGGCTACTTCCACGCCCAGCAGATCAGCATTGCCGGAGTTGCGCGGCTGGCTGAATTTAGTATAGTTGGTTCCGTTGTAGCTATAGTTGCGCAAAGTCTGGTCTACAATGAAGTCGTTAATCTTCTTGTAGAAGATGCCGGCACTGACGAGACCGATACTTTTGAAATAATATTCACCACTCAGATCGAAGTTATAGGAGAGCGTCGGCTTCAATCCCGGATTACCGAGGGAAATCTCGTTGTCGCTACGCTTAATTGTGATGTTGGGCGCCAAGGCGGAGTACTTGGGGCGTGCAATGGTGTTGGTGAACGAAGCGCGTACCTTGAAGTCATCGTTTACATCATATTTCACCAGGACGGAGGGAAGTACATTTAGGTAACTATCCGATTCGTAGGGCGTGCGGGTTGTTTTTTCTTCATCTGCATCGAATTGGCTACCGGAATATTTCACATGTGTATTTTCCAGACGTAATCCGAGCATCAGATCCCACTTCTTGCCGAGTTTCTGGTCGAAACGCAGATAACCGGCTGCGACAGTTTCTTTTGCCTTGAAATTGGTGGCGAGTTCTTCTTGCACTTGCTCTTTTTCGAACAGGCTTGCATTATTCAGGTCGAGAGATCCCAAATATTCTTTGCTTACGAAACTGCCTACTTTGTATTGATCTCCCGGAATGTATCCGTCACGATTCTGGTCGACGGTAGCAGCCAGACTGGCTTTGTCGAAACCTTCTTCATCCAGTGGGGTATATTCGTAGAAGTCAATTTCCTTGTCCTTAGTCTTATGTACTACTTTGGCACCGAAGCGCAGGTGGTTTCCGAATTCTCCTTTCGTAAGCGGCAGGCTGAAGTCGAGTTTGAACTTGAAGTCTTTTTCCTGAATGTCTTCTTGTTGTTCGGTCACTTCTTTCAGACTGAAATCATCGTTCAGATACATGGTTGAACCTTCTTGCGGAGTAAGCAGTGGTTTACGTTCGTCACTCAGATCCATATTGAATTTCTGTTTTTTCAGCTGATAGTCGATGTAACGTTCGTTGGGACGTTCTTCGCTGGCTTTGGCGTAGTTAACACTCCATCTTGTATCCAGTTTGCCGAAGAGATGCTCACCGCCGAGGGTAAAGTCCATGGTGCGCTGGCGTTCTAGACGGGCGTTGCGGTTATCGGGCGTGCCGCCTTTGGTCTGTACACGCATGGTACCTTTGTTGTTAATAGAACAGTATTCGTTGCCATTGTCATCCTCTTCCAGGTTGATACCTTTCACGGTGAGGCGGTAACGGTTTTCCCAATCATTGCGATTATTGAAGATACCTTTGAAGGTGAGTTTGTGGTTTTCGTTAATATCCCAGTCGAGGGCGGCGGAATAACTTTGACGCTCTCGGGTGACGTAGTATTGACGAACCTGGTAGTCGGTGATGCAGAGTTCTCCGGTTTCTACATCTTTGTCCCATACAAATTCAACATCGTCCGAACCGGAAGGCGAGTTCTGGTAAGAAGCGGAAAGCATGACTCCCAATTTGTCGTTGAAGAAACGGTCACCATAAGTAAATCCTAAATTTAATTGTGCTTTGTCGCTAATCCAGTTGTAACCGGTTCCGGCAGTGGCACTGATGAAACGCTTATAAGGAGAGTTCTTGGTCACTAAATTAATGGAGCCACCGATGGCGTCGGCATCCATATCCGGAGTAACGACTTTATTCACTTCGATCGTCTGTATCATATCCGCAGGGATCAGGTCGAGCTGTACATTACGTGTATCGCCTTCAGCAGAAGGAACTCGGTTGCCGTTGATGGTGACGGAACTCATATCCGCACTTGTTCCACGTACTTGTCCGAAACGGGCTTCGCCCTGGTCATACTGTACGTTGATACCTGAAATACGTTTCAAAGCATCTCCAATGTTAGAATCCGGAAACTTGCCTACTTGGTCGGCAGAAACCACATTCTTGATACCGAGGCTGTTTTTCTGTGAATTAATAGCGCGGCGTTGTCCCTGGAAAGCTCCACCTACTACCACTTCCTGAAGTTCGAGTCCTTCGTTCAGTATGACATCTTTCTCCAAGGTACGTCCTTCGGGAATCGTTATTTTTAATTCCACAGGTGAGTAGCCTACATAACTTACTTTTACGGTGTAAGTTCCCGGTTCCAGATTAGGGAAAGTGTAGAAGCCGTTGACGTCACTCGTCACGCCGGCATGTAACTTTTCAATGTAAACGGAGGCACCCGGAAGGGTTTGCTTTGAAGTGTCGATGATACGACCGCGTACAGTGCCTTGTTTTACTACGTTTGTTTTCTCATCAGCTTTTGTCAGATTGCTGACCGCTGTAAATAAGAATAAGAGCGTAAATACTCTAAAAATGTGTTTCATACTTGTTATGATACGTTAATGAATTTGCCGCAAAAGTAGAGACATCGCGTTTCATACTTTTTGCGGCAAATTGAAGAAATGGTAACAAATATGATACATTCCGGTTACAGGGTTGACGAAATCACTAATTCATCGTATATACTTGTTTTTATCGATAATGTAAATAATCCACATCTACGAAACCGGTCTCTCCCTTATCATTAAAACAATAAATGCCTATGCGGTCACCCCGGTAGTTTCCCCATACCAATTGATAAGGTTCACCAAACGGCAGAAAGTTATCTCCGTCCAGGCTATAATAGTATCGGGATTTACCATCTAACCCCCATTGTGTTCTGAGCCAGACATATTGCGACTGGATTGGTTTTCCTCTCGTTATGTTATCATTTTTTCTATATTCCAGATAGCAGATACCCTCTTCTTTTACTATGCCAATAGCCGAATGTTGTGAAGAGAAGTGGCAAAGCCCGTTCTTTTGTCCGTCTTTCATATTGGAAATATCCATCCTTATCACGACGTCATTATCTTGTTTTCTGAAAGTCCGCTGCGTAAGTGTATTGCCGGCCTTCAGCAGTTTATCAGCTTCTAAGGGACGGTAGGCTTTCAGGCGCAGCCAGCCCGGACGTTCGGTGAGTGAAAAGTATTCCTTCCTCGGCTGATAGTTCCATTGCCACTGCGGGGCAAGCCGTTCATCGTCGAAGTCATCACTACGCTTGATAGATAGTTTCTCAATATATTTGAAAGGCATCTTTCCACCCCATTTCATTGCACCGATGTTCTGGGGAAGAACTTCACCCGGTATGGGCCAGCCATCTATCCACGTAACGGGTAGCAGACTGGCAATTCGCCCGCTCCAGTCTCCTGTGCCGTGGTGAGTAAGGAAATACCAGTTATTATCTTTTCCTGGGATGATGCCTCCCTGGTTTGGTTCCATGGCTTCACAACCGGGTAGTGCCAACTGTTTTTCTTCTTTATATGGTCCTGTCAACTTCTTGGAACGTTTTGCCATGATATAACGTCCTACTCCCGTTTGATGCTCGCTGAAAATCAGGTAATACCAGCCATTTACTTTTATTAATTTGCTGGCTTCCCTGCCACTGCCCGAATTGATGAGTACCGCAGATTTCCGGTCAATGCTTTTCCCATCTTCAGCCATCTTAAAGAGATAGGTCTTATATCCGTCGGCAAAATGGGTACCGACAAAGTAGGCTTTCCCGCTGTCATCCCACATCGCGGTACAGTCGTCCCAGCCGGCTTCGGCAAGAAGCGGTGTCAGTGGTTCCCACGGACCTTCGGGTTGAGAGGCGGAGGTCATGAAGTATCCTTCGTCGGGTGTACCAAAAAATAAGTAGAAACGCCCGTTATGATGGCGGAGTGTTCCGGCCCACACGCCACGGCCATAACGATCCATACGGGTCCAGTTCAGGGATTCACTGATTTGGGTCAGGTCATCTATAATATTGCTACATATTTCCCAGTTCACCAGATCTTTGGAATGTAGTAGTGTCATTCCCGGAGAGAACTGGAAGGTGGAGGATATCGCATAATAGTCTTCACCAACCCGGATACAGTCGATGTCGCTATAGTCTGACGGAATGATGGGGTTCAGGTAGGTACCGTCCTTCTGGTCGCCCCAGTTTTGCCAGTTCCCCCATTCGGCTTGTTGCTGCCCCATCAGGCAACCATTAAAATATACACAAAAGATTAGTGATAACAGGTGCTTCATACTAACTTCTTATTAGTAAATATTCCATTCCCAAACTCCTTTTACGCCCTCTGATATCTTTATCTTGAGATACCGGTATTTCTTGTCTGGTGTATCTGTATGCGGCGACTGTATTTTTATATCTTCATGTCCTCCACAAGTTTGCCATACTTTCCCATCGGTGGACCCTTCAAGCAGATAGGCGTGTCCGGCTGTGGGACGTACAAAGTAGATTTCGCTACAGCGTACCTTCCTTACTGTGCCCAAATCTGCAATAATCCAGCTTTCATTATCCCCGTCAGCGGCCATCCATCGCGAGCCATTGGCCCCGTCTGCTGCAAAAGCAGGAACAAAATATTCTGTACGGCGACACAAAGTATCCTTCATCGGTTTGATGTGTAAAGGCTTTGCTATACTGGATGCATAAATGGTATCTATCTTTATCTTCTTCTTCCGCTTTACCTTCCGCAAGGCACCCACTCCATTCAGAGTAAGTTCGACAGGCCGGATTGTGCCGTCTTCATTGAATTCTAGCCGGTTTACATAAGTTTGTCGGTTTGTACTACGCCGTCCAAACTCCAGATAAGCGAAATAATAATCATCCGTTCCTTCCGGGCTGAATACGCAACCATGTCCCGGGCCGAAGACACCCTTCTTATAATCAGTCGTGGAAATGATATCCTGTTTGGGATATTCAAACGGTCCCATTGGAGAAACTTTGCTCATCACATAGGCGTATTGATACTTTTCGTCTCCCCCAATGGTGTATAAATAATAGTATATTCCCTTTCTTTTAAAGAAAATGGGGCCTTCGGAATATTCTTTTCGGGGAGTGGAGATCACTTGAATGTCCGAATCTACCGTTATCATGTCTTTATTAAGTTTAGCTACATACCTGCGTCCCCAAAACACATAGGCTTGACCATCGTCATCAATAAATACCTCGGCGTCAATACCTCCGGGATCTTCCGTTTGCAATAAGGTAGAAGCTGTGAAAGGTTTATGGAACTCATCTTTTCCACGAGCCAGCCTGAAAGGCCCATCCGGACTATTCGCTACCGCGGGATACATATATCCGTTTATTGTCGGATAAATATAATATTTGCCATTGGCAGCGACAGCCTTGCTGGGTGCCCAGTACTTTTCTTTTGCGGCAGAAGGGAAATAAATACCGTCGAAACTCCAATGAACAAAATCCTTTGATTTCCATACCACAGGTGGTCCCGACGTCTCTAATCCACGGCCATATCCGTCAGTGGTAGCGTAACAATAGAACGTCCCGTTTATTTCCTGAAGACTTGCATCTGCAATCATGTCAGGTATCAAGGCATTGCCGAAAGGATTGTCTGCTCCTGTCTGCGCTGATATTGGTTCTGAAATCAGAATTCCCAATATAAAGCTGGTAAAAAACCTTTTCTTCATAATATTACAATTGTTTTGGTCACATCCACTGTAAGAAAAAGTAAAGTAGAGTTTTTCTTTCAGCGTTCTTGCTATTCATATAAATAGAACATCCGCTCCATCAGTTTCCATTTCTCTGCAGAAGTGCTTGTAGGCATACACTCTTGAAATTTGGATACATATTCTTCCCATTCTGCTTGTCTGGGTAAATGGGAAAGCCTGTCCATAGCTGTTTCCCAATCGAAGTCGAGCGGTGTTTCTATAATCATGAATAACCGGGAACCTAATATATAGATTTCCATCTCTAAAATGCCTACAGAACGGATGCCGGCTCTTATTTCCGGCCATGCCTTTTCCCGACTGTGAATCTTACGGTATTCAGTAATGAGTTCCGGGTTATTTTTAAGATTTAATGCCTGACAATACCTTTTTACTGGTACAGCGTGTTGCTTTACTGTGTATCCCTGATTATATATCATAACTAATTTTCACTTTAATTGTTGTCCTGAAATCAATCTTTTTACCTCTTGTTGTTTTCTTAAGGGATTGTTGTTTCCGTAAATTCTGAATAGAAATAGTCAATAGCTGTCTCCTCGGGTAGATAGACGGTTCGCCAACGTAATACTTTTGTCAAGTCACAATCTTCTATACGAGTTTCAGTTTCTGTTATTGGAATTTCAATCATCTTTTCTTCACCGGTGACACCTGTATAATGTATTTCACATTTTAAAGCATTGTTTGCGGGTCTCCATGAGATAACAATATCATTCTCATCAATGTACAGTCTGTCCATTTTCCTGTTGGTAAGGTTACTTTCGTAAAGGTCTCCGTATACATAGCCTTCAATCATGGACTCAATAGAGGAGTTACCTTTGGCATCATACGTAGTAACAGAAAATTCGTATTGTCCTTCGTCTAAATCATTAATGATGACTTCGAACGGATCGACTGTGCTATCCCGTATGACATCCAATTCCAATGATTTATCTTCTTCATCTTGTGACTGCCACCGTATGACACATTTTTTTTGAGTCACTCCATACATATAGAATCCTTTTAGTAATATCCGGTTTCTGCCGGAAGAAGCGGTTAGTGAATCCACTTTCCCTACATAGATAGTTTCTCCGGCATCCAGATAAGGCTGGATATTGTCTAACATATTATCGCAGGATGAACATATCCCGGCAATTACACAAAGTGTGATAATTATATGTTTCATAAAGCTTTTCTTATTTGTTTTCAACTGGTTTTCCATAGAAAGTAACTTCCATTAAATGAATAAATTTAACTCCTGTGAATGTGCTTAATGCTTTGAAGCGGATGTAGCGTACAGCAGGAGCATCTGTCGGGAATATGAATTCTTCACCGGCACTGGCATATTCCTTATCCTCGTTGGAGAACTGTCCTACTGGTAATCCTGAAGGCTTATAGCTTTCGCATGTGGTCAGCAAGGTCCAGCCATCCCAACTTCCGCTTTGGTCTGGTTTGTCGGCACGTCCCCAGACTTCCCATTCTTTCATATTGCCATGCTGGTATATGAAGGAGTCTTCAAGACGTTGCCAATACAAGTAGCGGCTCAGATGAGTTGTAACACCCAAATCGAATGTAAACCAGATAGGCATTGTCTGATTATCTTGTGGAGAGTGAGCCATATCCCATCCGTCTCCGTAGTTATGACCACCGTTCCAGATTTTGGCCATCCAATGTCCCCATGCATTCATTGGGATGTCATTGTCCAATATTACTTCGTTGAATTTACCCTTATCCAATTCATACTCTTCCCAAGGGGTTACGGTCGCGAATATCGTATCGGTTGCATTGTCCCATCTGTCTCTGACAATTACTCCGAACATCCTTTCTTCCGGTTTATATCCGCGTGCGGTGATATTAATCTTCTTGGCAGCGGTATAGTTAGTCTGAGCCGTAGACCACTGATTTAATGAATCAGGAGTGATTACTTCTATGGCAAGATCGCTTGCAGAAGGGTTTTGCATAGATATTGCAATACCTCCGAAAGTTTCATTCATTTCCAGTGTATTGTATGCCTCAATATAAGAAGGAGTGAGAGGCACTATATTATAGTTAACCGGTTCTCCGATATTTTCTTTACGGTCTACAGCATAGAATGTGATTTGCTTTTCTTCCGTATCGCCAAAACCCTCTACCTTTAAACTGCTGGAGTATGCAGACACACGACTCTCCATTTCTTTTCCGGATGCCAGCTTGTATTTGGCAACGATATACATGAGATCCTCATTGTCCGGACTCCTGAAGTTGATAATGGCACCACCTGCAGTCGGGGCGTATGATAGCACTTCTACTTTTCCCGGAGCTATACCGTCATCCGGTCCATAAGGTTTATGCAGATTCTCTTCTTCGCATCCCATTAACAGAAATGTGAATAAACTGATTAGTATATAAAATTTCTTCATAATATTGTTCTCCTTTCTTATTACCATCCCGGATTCTGTTTTAGATTCGGATTTTTAATAATATCATCATATTTTACAGGCCACAGATAGTCCTTCTGGCTGTATTTCTTTTGAGCGATATTGCGAATTATGTAGTAATCTTCCGTATTTTCCTGATCTATGCTCCAACCTTTTATAAAAGAGTTATTATAGGTGTTTCTGGCAAGTTTCCAGCGGCGCAGGTCATGATACCGTATACCTTCGAGAGCCAATTCGATCTGGCGTTCTTTATGTATAATTTCCCGCATACCTTCTTTGGTGGACGGTTTATTGGGGTTGGTAGAATATTTTTTCCATGAATCGATTACGCCTTCTAAGCCGGAACGCTCTCTTACAATGTCAATATTGGTATAAACTTCTGCCGGAACAAACTCTCCGTTTTCAGTTGCTTCATTCAGCGCTTCCGCATACATCAGATACAGATCGGCCAGACGGACGATGGGGAATGGATATTCTTCAATGACCTCTGACGTTTCAGAAATGATATTTTTGTAGTAAATCAACTTTTTTGCATAATATCCGGTGATGGAATACAGTGCAAGGGAAGATTGACCACTGACCTGGCCTCTCTTTGCTTCCAGATAATACATATCATCCGGATTGTTCTTACCATGTCCATACCAACTTGACCCGTCAAATCCTAAGGTTCCGTAAAAACGGGGTTCACGGTTGAGATTGAGTTTGGCTGTCTGATATCCTTCTCTGACAAAATATTTATTATCTTCGGTAGCTGTTGCCACTTGATAACGTTCACTATAGTCATTACTGCTGATCCATTCTTTATCTTCCTCAATAGGCACCCCATTACTGGAATAGAACATTTCTGCAATGTCGAGAGTAGGAGCGTACATTCCTCTGCATGTATATTCTTTCTCAATCTGATAAGCGGCTAATCTTGGTTGGCAGTGGCATTGTAAATCACGAGTATGCGATTTGCCGCATCCCCATATAAGCTCCCTGTTAAAGCGTTCTGTCACAGCTTGTCGTACGTTCATAGATTGCATCAGTCCATCAGGCAGTTTGGTCAGTGACTCTTCTTCAAAATTATAAAGTCCATGACCTGCTTCTATTGCAGTTTTGAGTGCTTCCTCACAGGCGTCTGCAGCCAGTTTCCATTTATTGGTACTATATTCCTGTGGGAAGTAAGGCTCTCCATCCCAATCTTTAAAGTTGGCGTAGTCCGTATTTCCATTGAAGAGTGGACTGGCTGCCAATAATAATGTTTTGGCTTTGATGGCTAAAGCGGCAGGTTGGGTGAGACGTCCCATTTCAGTAGCCTCATTCTGAATTTTTAATGGTAAATCTCCTGCGGCTTCATTTATCAGATTTACGATGTAGTCGACAACTGTTTCTACTTTGTCTCGTTTTACACGGACCTCTTCTTCGGTGGCAGAAATAGGAAGATTGACGTCTACAATAGGTATAGGACCATATAACTGAAGTAAATAGAAATGATAGTAAGCTTTCAGTGTTTTAGCTTCAGCAATCCATCTTCTTCTGTCCGTTTCATTCAGGTCAGTAACCCGACTTCTGTCCGAGACATTCTCAATAAAGATGTTACAGTCACGTATGGCTTGGTATAAAGGTTTTCCGCCTTTAATACCATCCCAGTAATTGTTAATCGGGTCGCTAACATTTTGTAGCCCATTGGCAATTCCAAATGCCCATGTATTACTGAAATAGTGATCTTCCATCGTGTAATACCAAATGTCATTACCGGCGGTCAGACCCGGATTCTCATGTTGATTTCCATATAATGGTATGCGGGAGTAACAAGTGACCAGATATTTTTCCGCGTTGGCCCTGTTATTGAATGCCATTTCAATGGTTGCTATATTATCCGGCACAACATCTAGAAAATCTGTACATCCACATAGTGTGCTTACTGCCAGAATAGCAAGTATTTTTTGTATTTTCATATTCATATTCTTTAAAAGTTAACACTCAAACCAATATTATATACTCTTTGAATAGGGTATCCAAGACCATTACCGCCCATTTCCGGATCCCACAGCTTAAACTTGCTGAATGTGAGAAGGTTGGTTCCATTCAGGTAAATGCGGACATTGCTGATGCGGACTTTTCGGGTCCACTTTTCGGGTAGGGTATATCCTAATTCCAGAGACTTCAGGCGCATAAATGAGCCATCTTGCATCCACCAAGTACTCGATTGTGTATTGTTAGCTATACTTTCGTTGGCTAAACGTGGCCAAAAGGCATAGATGTTTCTGTTTGCTTCCGACCAGTGGCTATCTGCAATGACTTTTAATAAGGCATTTTGTGAATGTGTGTTGTTATCATCATCTGTGTCGATGAATGGTGATATACGATTAGGATCAATCCAGAAAGAAGAGCGTGCGTTACCTTGGAAGAAGGCAGAGATGTCCCACCCTTTATATCCTGCAGATAATCCGAATCCATAGGTTATTTCGGGAGTGGTTGGATAGCCTATGGGTACTTTATCTGCTTCTGTTATTTCGCCATCTTTATCAATATCTTTGTATTTGATGTCACCTGCCATAAGCTTGCCGCCAAAGTTCTGTTCCGGTGAGTTGGCGATATCTGCTTCATCGATAAACAGACGCTCTGCAATGAAGCCCCATCGCTGGCTTAATTTCTGTCCTACCTGGCTTCTCCAAGGAGTACCTGCGCCCAGATAGTCCGGTTCTTCTATTTTTTCAAATTTACTTGTTGCATAAGTGAAGTTAGCACGTCCGGTAACCCACAAGTCTTTATTGATTGAATGTGAGTAGTCAACGGACATATCAATACCTTTACCTGAGGCTGCTCCTACATTGGCACGTACGTCTGCTGTCAGTCCCATAGTGGAAGGAATAAATGAACGAGTCATCAGGATACTATTTCGTTTTTCGTAGAACACGTCTGCTTGGATTTCCAGTTTATTGAATAACCCCAACTCAATACCGATATTCATCTTTTTAGCTTTTTCCCAGGTAATTAATTCGTTAGCATAACGGTTGACAGTAATCCCGTTAATATGATTTCCCCAGTTGGTTCCAAAATCCTGCCCTTTACCTCCATCATCCATATTGACATTGGATAGATAGAAGAAACGGTCGTTAGAGTCGCCAATAGCGTCATTTCCGACAAGTCCGTATGTGAACTTCCATTTTAGTTTACTGATTGTTTTTTCAAGCGGTTTCCAGAATTTTTCGTTTGACATCAAATAGCCTATACCGAAAGACGGAAAGAAGCCGAAACGTTCATTTTGAGCGAAACGTTCGGAACCATTGTATCCGAAGTTAAATTCTGCGAAGTAACGTTTGTCGTATGAGTAGGTGAATCTTCCTGATAATCCTTGATTTTTGTATGGCAATGATTTCTGTAGGTCACCTGCATTGCTGTTCTGTTGGGTACGTCGGGTAAATACCAACATACCGCTGACGCCATGTTCATCAAAGTTGCGGTTGTAGCTCATGGCAGCTTCCATGTAGTTGGTGGTAGTGACGTCTTTAGCTCCCTCATTATAATTCAGATATTCAGTACCACCATTAGGATTCAGCAAAGTCAGACTGTAGGTGTCCTTCGACTGATCGTAAGTTCCCATAGAGTAATAATAAGGATTATAATAGCGGGAAACGTCAGAATATACATAACGGGTAGTGCTGATAAGACCTCGTATATTCAATCCTTTTGTTATGAAATCAAGGTTCTGTTTCAGTTCTCCTTGCGCTACGATTGAAGTACGACTGTAATCTTTATATCCTTTCACCATGTCGGCATATGGGTTTATATAAGTACCGTCTCCATAGTTACCGAACATGAGATGCGTATTATTTGCATACTCACCTACGTTAGGGAATGTTTTGGGGAATAGAACGGGACTTGTTTTCATAACTTTGTTATACAATGCATCCCCACCGTCAATTGGACCGCGGTAATCATCGAATGAACCGTTCACCCGGATGATAGCTTCCGTTGTTTTGGTCAGGTTAATGTTGATATTGGAACGGACTGAGTATTTTTTTAAGCTAATGTTGCTATTGAAATTGTTTTGTTTGTCCACATTCAGTACGCCATTATCATTGAAGAAAGAAGCGGCGATGTAATATCTTGCTACATTACCACCTCCACTGATGTTTGCTGTTACACGCTGGTTCATGGTGTATTTCTTGAACATCTCGTCATACCAGTCTGTAGCTGGAAATGCATAAGAGTTTAGATTTTTGATGGTGTTATCTATTTTCGACTGGGAATATGGCAATACTCCCAAAGGATTACGGGTTCTGACAGCTTCGTTATGAAGTTGCATATATGTGATCGGATCTGCTGTTTCAATGGTACGGACCGGGGTAGAGATGGAGTTTTCCACTCTGATATTGACTGTTGCTTTTCCTTCTTTACCTTCTTTAGTCGTTACAAGAATTACGCCATTGGCACCTCTTGCTCCATATAGCGCGGTAGCTGTTGCGTCTTTCATGATAGAGAAACTGGCAATGTCATCTACATTCAGACGTGCCAAGTCGGCGCTTGTGAGTTCTACATTATCAATCAGGATGAGTGGGCTTGACGCATAACCAAAAGTTGTGACTCCACGAATGAAAAAACTGGCGTCATCTTTTCCCGGTTCACCACTGGTTTGATAGGCTATCACCCCTGACATTCTACCGGCAAGTGCTGTTGTCAGGTTGCTACTTGGAACTTTTAGTTCCGATGGTTTAACAGTGGTAACGGAGCTGATAACACTTTCTTTCTTTTGTTTCGCAAAGGCTACAACTGTCACTTCATCCAGTTCATCAACTTTAGGCTTTAAATGTACAGTGTAATTGTTCTCTCCTGATACTTTGACTGTTGCAGTTTGATATCCGAGGAAGCTGACCAGCAACTCATCTCCGGCTGAGACGGAGATAGTGAACTTTCCGTCAATGTCAGTAATGCATCCTCTTGTAGAGTTTTTAACGATGATTGTTGCACCGGCTACGGGTGAGTTGGTTTCATCGTAAATAGTTCCTTTTACTTCTTTTTGTTGGTTTACTATGCTTATGCCGGCAGTAGCGGCATTTGCATAATTGACCACGGGGGAAAGAGAAAAGGTTGTAATACACAAGAGCAGGAAAGGCTTCCTCAAAACTTGTGTTGATAGCCGATAATGTTGGCTGGCTAATCGATGTCTCATAATTCTTGATTTAAAAATTAGGTCAATAAAAGGTATAATGATGGCATACTGGCTTAAAAAACAAACCAGTATACCAGAATTTTAATATGTTAGAGTGATTATTTCTTTATCTTGAATACAGGAGCTATATTGTTGAGCTTTTTCTCCGGCAGATTAATGGAAAGCCCTTCTGTTGTGCGGCTGAACCGTACCGACCCATATCCGAGCAATTCTACTTTCCTTATCTTTTGCGGAAATAGTTTGCTGTCGGCAGCTAATGATTTGATGATTACATTTCCATTTTCCGGCCAAGCCAGAACCGTAGCATATAAATCCTTCTTGGTTTGGGTAAAACGGATCTCTTGTGCCGTAGCTTTGCTGTATGCTCCCTCATTGAATCCTTGTGCGTTGATTTTGATATCAGCTTCGGCTATTGGACCTTCGCCAAATACTTCCCAAGGCCGGGTATTGTAGATAGCTTCTTTATTGATATTCATCCACTCGCCGAATTCATTCAGTATCTTTTCTTCTTTTTCATCAAATGTACCGTCCGCTCGCAATGGAACGCTAAGAAGCAGATTACCATTCTTGCTTACAATGTCAATCAACAGTTTTGCGACATCCGAGGCTGATTTATACCAGTTATTCTCATAGACAGATGTAGTGTAATGCCATCCGCCAATGCATGAACAGGACTGCCAGGGTTGCTCCATTATTTCATTGGGTGCACCACGCTCTACATCCCAAACGATAGCTTTGCGTTGGTTTTCATCCAATATCTTACTCAACATGACGGCTTCTAACTTGCCTTTGTGGGTTGCCATATTGTGGTTGTAGAAGTGGGCCGCAATCTTTAATCCGGCATCACTGATTGGATAGAATGGGGCTACGGTGACATCAAAATAAATCAGATCGGGATTATAGCGGTTGATGGCATCTACTGTACGGTCATAGAAGTTTGTGCAGTATTCCTGAGTCGGTAAAGATGCCCCGTTTCCCCAAGCCCATTGGCTATGTATCATACCGTCCACCCAACTTCCTTTACTCATAGGGTGATTTTGTGCATATAGATCCTGCGGGTCGTATCCTTCCCACCACTTACCTTTACCATCAGCTTTTGTCAGTGTACCATCGTAAGGAACACCCGCTTTAGGTCCGTGTCTGTCATAACGTTGAGAGGGCTCGTACCAAGTCCAGGCATGGTCGGCATGGAAACTGATACCAAATGGAAGTTCGTACTTGCGTGCAGCTTGTTCCCATTCTGCCAGAATATCACGTTTGGGCCCCATGTTTTTTGAATTCCAGGCTTGATATTTACTGTCCCAGAGGTCAAAATTATCGTGATGGTTACCTAAAGCGAAAAAATACTGTGCGCCTATCTTTTTATAGAAGGCGACCAGTGCGTCCGGATTCCATTTTTCTGCTTTAAATAAGGGGATGATGTCTTTGAAGCCCACTTCAGAAGGATGTCCGTAGTGCTCTACATGATGCTTATATTCTGATGTTCCTTCCAAATACATGGAGCGTGCCATCCAGTCGCCTGAACCTTCTACACACTGAGGTCCCCAATGCGCCCATATTCCGAATTTTGCGTCCCTAAACCATTCGGGAACTTGGTAATTTTCTAAAGACTCCCATGTAGGCTGGAATTTACCTTTCATCATAGGTTCATTCTTTTCTGAAACCGGAACCTGATAGTTCTGGGCAGATAAGGTTCCTATTGAAAGAACTAAAGAGGCTAATAAAATTTTCGTTTTCATAGGTATTAATTTTGTTTCTATTGTATATTGCAAAGATATATATTACTTAGTAGTTGTAATAGGATTAAAAAGTGTTTATATTGGAAAATATCGATGATATGGCTATAAATAATCTATATGAGTAGGATAAAAACGATAAATATAGGAATAAATCGATATCTGTGGGTTGAGCTGAATAGAAAACGGATGTTTCTTTAAGATGAGTTTCTTGCTTATGAAAGTCTACTATCTGCTGACTCTTTTAAAACCGTATACCCTAGCTATCAGTATGAAACGGAGTAACCTGTTTTTTCATGAGGCAACTTTACAATGCAAGTCTCACGCCACGAAATGAAGTGAACCCTAAAAGCTAGATAAAAAACTTTTAGGGTTCACTTCATTTTGAAACAGCCTCATAAACTAATAAGATAGAATCTTATGAATGATATCTCATATAAAGTAGAGAAGAATTACTCGTATAAATAGAACATACGTTCCATTAGTTTCCATTTTTCGGCAGAAGTGCTTCCCGGAGTGCATTCCTGGAATTTGGATACATATTCTTCCCATTCCTCTTGTCTGGGCAGGGTCGACAATTTTTTCATAGCCGTCTCCCAATCAAAGTCGAGTGGGGTTTCAACGATCATAAACAAATGGTAATCTACTATATATATGTCCATTTCTAAAATGCCTACCGACCGGATACCTTTGCGGATTTCAGGCCAGGCTTCTTCACGACTGTGAATTTTGCGATACTCTGCTATAAGTTCCGGATTATTCTTGAGATCTAATGACTGGCAATATCTTTTAACCGGTACAGAATGTGACTTTGCTATATATCCTTGATTGCACGTCATAAGTATTTGTAATTTAAGTTATACAGATGTTGTATACAGAGATGGGCGACTGGCTTAGCTCTACCACTCATAAGTCCAAACATACGTAGTATAAAGCGTTCTGGGGGGATCGTGAAACACAAAATCTCCTATTTTCTCTCCAACCCTGTTGGTTAAACGTAGTCCATTGCTGAAGAAAACAGGGTCTTCGTCGTGGAAGCGGTAAGCTGAGAATTCATTCTTTTCTATGTCGAAATGGGTAAGTCCGGCAATGTCGCTATAATACCGTCCCTTGTTAAAGTAGTAAGTGCCCAAGAAGTAATCTTCCAACCCGGATGATAGCAATAGAGGCGTTTTATTTCCGCCAATGTAAGCCCGTACACACGCTTCTTGATAGCTAAGGTCTTTCCAACGTTCTTCCGGTTGAGGATTTACGCGCAAACCTTTTGCAGCGACAGTAACCATAAACAAAGCTCCGTCTCCTTTCACATTGCACATGTCAAACTCGGTAAGCGGATCGTACTCTTTATTCACGACTTTATGAAGCTTCAATTTCGCTTTTTCCGGTAAAGTTATTCCACCTATATTAACACGAAGATTTTCCGTGCCTCTGATAATCCACCAGAATTGAGGAGCGTCCGGTGCATTCTTGGATAACTGAGCTGTCACCTTTATGGATTTTGTGAAGGGAATTCTGAATGTATTATAAATGCCACTTGGATCACCGGTTTTCCCCATCTTCGAAACAGACCATGGCGCATGATTATCCTTGAATCCGATGCCGTGTCCTAAGAATAATTCCATATCAATAGAAGGCGATGCTTCTCCATCAATATATACTTTTATGAGAGTCTCGCCATATCCTTCAAAATTACCTCCGAACCACATATGTGTCAGAGCTCCTTTGCCTGTGTGCTCCAACAATGTAACTTCTTTCTCTTTCTTCAATATAGTCAATTCTTTGCCAGTACTTCCAAACGTTTTTATTCCGCTTGTCCAGTCGGATTGACTATAGCCGCAGACGCTTTGCATGAGACCCACTATCAGTAATAGCTTTTTCAAATTCATTTTCAAGTTCTTTTATAGGGTTATTATATTGACGTTAAAAACAAATGGCAGTGATTGCGAATCAATCACAACGCTTTTTTATTGAATCTCTTAACACTTCTTCGTATGATGAATTCCAATATCCGCAGTCAAGCTCAATGAATACGGATGAATAAGGAATCAGTCCGTTTGTTTTTATGATAACTGTGCGGAAGCGTGAACCGCCATCGCTGAATTGCTCAAAGATATCGTCGTGTGGTAATTGCTTGATATTCTTGTCGTCAATCAGTTTGCTTAGTTCATCCCTATACGCGCATACCCCTTCTACCCAATCTTCCTTGATATAATTAAGTTCAAGGTCATTATGGAAAAGAGGCTGTATGTGCGGCTGGTCGGATATCAACTCAATCGTTTTAGATAAAACCTTCAATGGCTCCTCGTTAGAGTTGATGATAACAAAACCCTCACTCTTTGCAGGCATAGGAAAAGCTTTGTCCACCACTAAAATCCAATTCCTATGTCCTAAGAGCGGGAGCTCGTCTGATAAACGCTTCTCCCAATTCTCATCTTCAGCACAAACGAATGCTTTTTTCTGCGGCGATTGGCATGAAGCCGCCAGAAAGACGGAAATCAATAGTAGGATAGAGCCTACTCTCATGTTTTTTATCCACATAAGTTGCATTTTGATAATTGTTTAATTGTCATTCCAGACTGGAATTTACCTTTTATCATAGGTTCGTTCATATTGATAATACATTTTGTAAAGTCAGATTTCTTACTTCAACACGACTTTAAATACGACTGAGGAAGCAAGATCTGCTGCATTGGTCGGATATGTGATGCATAGTCCCTCTTTGGTTTGTTTCCATTTGAGATTCCCATTATTATATCCTAACAGAGAGACATCCTTTATCTGCTTTGTCATGTAGTCCGACCCTTTTCCCATGGCGTGGATTGTTACAGTTTCTCCGGCTTCCGGCACATTCATGCAAAAGGCGTATAAGGCGTTGTCTTTCCCGACGGTGAAGCGGATGTCTTGGGTGCTAAACTTAAAATCGGCATGCTGTTTATTCAATCCACCACCCGGCAAAGTTCTTAATTTTCCATTTATTATCTCACCTTCCCCAAGCGTTTTCCATGCCTTGCTTCCATACACAGCTTCACCATTCATCTTCATCCATTGTCCAACTTCTTCGAGCATCTTTACACAAGCGTCTTCTATGCTGCCGTCCGGGCGCAGGCAGATATTGAGTGCGGCGTTACCATCACGTGCAATTGCTTCTATGATGAAACGTATCATCATGCCTGAATCGTATATGAATCCCGGTGAATAAAACCAATCACCGATAGGTGCTTCACGAATCCATGGTTGCGAAGAGTTGATAGTGTCCGGGAAATTAAACTCTGCGGTATTGACAGCACCATTAGTTGGTTGACGGAACTTGATAATACTAAATGCATTAACCTTTCCATGACGTTTCAGACAACGGTTGTAATAGTCCGCCATTACTATCTGCATGGCATTGCATTTGAAGCCGGTACCGGTGCCGTAGCCGGTAAAAGGACCTTGAACAGTGCCGTCAGTGTATATAAAATCAGGGTCATAGTTTGCTACTACATCCATAATTCGTAAAGCCCATTGAGTAGCATACCATTTAGCATAGTCTAAGTGCTTAGTGAAAATGCCGGCCTTTGCGGGCGACCATCCTGTATATGCCATCTTTTCAACAGTTTCATATTCACGTAGGTCTATGCCGTAAAGCAGTCGGGGGTCATAGCCTTCCCACCATTTGTTTTTACCGTCGGCAAGAGTCAGATGTCCGTCGTATGATTTGCCCCTTTTGTCTCCCGTCTGGTCACTGCAGAAGGCAGTCTGCCACCACCACCAGGTGTATTCGTGGTGGAAAGTTACGCCATAACGCATGTTGTTTTTGTGACACGCATCCATCCATTCTTTTAAAAAATCGCGTTTAGGACCTATGTTCACAGAGTTCCAAGGTTGATAACGCGAGTTCCACAAGTCGTAATTATCGTGGTGCACACCTTGTATCATCAAGAAGCGTGCGCCGGCGCTTTTATATAATGCTGTGAGATATTCAGGATCAAGTTTTGTTGGATTCCAACTATGCAACACTTCTTTATATCCTACTTCTGATGGGTGGCCGTATCGTTTCAGATGGTTGTTGTAAGCGAGATGGCCTTGTTTATAAAGATTACGGGCATACCAATCCCCACTTTCGCCTGCTGATTGTGGTCCGAAATGTACCCATATCCCCACTTTCGCGTCTCTAAGCCATTGGGGAGATCCGGGATAGTTCTCTTCTATTGAGGCCCAATTTGACTTAAAGGGGCCATCTGTAATTGGAATGTCAAGTTGTACTTCCTGAAAAGAGTCGGAGTTACCCATCTTAACCGAACCGACAGGATTTCCAGAACTTTGTATGTCGGGAAACGGAGGTAGAACGGGCAAATTATTATCATTTTGCTGTGCAGATATATTTGTCGTAATTAAAGACGATATACCTAATAAGATGCATGCTAAGATAGAATTGGTTCTCATAAAATTTATATGTTATAAATTAGAAAATATCACACTCCATGGTTGGGAGATATTGGGTTGCCGTTCTGCAAAATCGATGGTGAGCCTTCTTTTTTCATGATAATTTTGGGTAGATAGGATTCCTATCGAAAGATTTGAAATCGGCTAATAAGATTTTAGTTTTTGGAGATATTAATATTACTTCCATTATATATTGCAAAGATATACAGTAATTGGTGGTTTTAATAGGACTATAAAGTGTTTATATTGGAAAATATCGATGATTTTACTGAAAAAATATTTAGTATTATAGGATGAGAACGATTTTTATATGGAGAATATCGATAACCATTTTGAGGGCTTAATAAAATCACTTACCTTTATCAAGTTACTAAATACTATATACTATGGCTTCATTGGTTGATAAATTGCACCCTTTAGTGCTGAATGTCGGTTTGGCTGTGCACAATGCAGATTGGAACTGGAAAAACGTAAATAGCCCGTTTACGCGTTTGTACTATATAACAGAAGGGACGGCTCAAATACAACTATCGGGAGGTATACAAATTCTGAAACCAAATTATCTGTATTTCATCCCGGCTTTTACTATACACAGTTATATATGTAATTCTTATTTCTGCCATTACTATCTGCACATTTATGAGGAGCATCAATCAGATACGAACTTATTGGATGAATGGGAATTTCCGGTAGAGATACCTGCCGGCGATTTGGATCTGGCGTTGTTTCAACGCTTGTGTGCGATAAATCCTCACATGAGTTTGCCTAAATCGGACCCCTCGACTTATGATAATAACTCGACGCTGATGGAAAATCTTCTGAAGAACAAGCAGCGTGCATTATGTGACAAGGTTGAATCACGTGGTATTGTATACCAGTTACTGGCACATTTCTTAAAGCGTGCGCAAATTAAAGTGGAGACAAAGGACGATCGGATAGAGAAAGCTATTCTTTATATACGCAAACATATCTATGAGGCTATAGACTTGGCAACTTTGTCTGAGAACTCATGTCTGTCAAAAGATCATTTTATCCGTTTATTCAAAAAAGAAACTGGTGTGACCCCTTCAAAATATATCAATCAGAAGAAAATAGAAAAGGCACAACTCATTTTGGTAACTGATGAGATGTCCGTAAAGAACGTGGCTTTTTCTCTTTCTTTTGATGACTATTCTTATTTTAACCGACTATTTAAAAAGACAACCGGACTGACCCCTCAGGAATACCGTAATTCTTATCACTGATAATCGGAGATTTAGAACAGTATTCTTATTTGAACCATACCCGATCCGTGTCTGGCCTGTACCTGGTCCGTATCTGGTCTATGCGTATAGATACGGAGGAAATACGGGCTGGATACGGTTCAGGTCTTGAGAGAGAAGAAATACAGAACATTCTTGTCGCTCATTTTTACGGAAATTGTACTCCGATTATTCTCGTACCGAGAACTTATAGATGCATTGGCTTTGATACTTTTCTCCCGGTCTTAATACCGCCGATGCCCATTCCGGCTTATTTGGTGTATCAGGATACTTCTGTGTTTCCAAGCAGACAGATGCACGGAAGTTATAAACGATTCCCTTCTTGCCCGTCAAAGTTCCATCCAGGAAATTGCCGCAATATACCTGTATACCGGGTTCATTGGTGTAAACATTCAGAACGATGCCGGTAGCCGGTGATTCAAGGGTGGCACACACCTTGTTTACATCTCCTTGAGTATTCAAAACCCAGTTATGATCGATTCCGTTGCCATTCTTCAACTGTTCAAAGTCTTGGTTGATATTGGCACCGATAGCGGTGGGCTTTCTGAAATCCATGGGAGTTCCTTCTACTGTTACTATTTCGCCGGTTGTCATGAAAGTACTGTCTACCGGAGTATAACTATCGGCATTCAGTGTCAGCAGGTAAGCAGAGTTATCCGTAGACGGATCACCATCCAGGTTGAAGTAAGAATGGTTGGTCATGTTGACGATGGTAGGTTTATCCGTTTCTGCTTCATATTGTATATCGATGGCATTGTCATCTGTCAGTTTCATGATAACGGTGCATTGCAGATTGCCGGGGAATCCTTCTTCTCCGTCCTTTGCCAGATAAGTCAGTTGCAATTCCTGGTCGCTCTTCTGTACCCCTTTGTACACACGATACTGGAAACCTTTCGGACCGCCGTGCAAGCAATGGCCGTAGTTATTTTGCGGCAATTGATATTCCACACCATCCAGTGTGAAGCGTCCCTGATTAATACGATTGGCATATCGTCCGATACTTGCTCCGAAATCAGACGGATATTTGATGTAGTCCTGTATGGAATCAAAGCCCAATACCACATCCTTCATGTTTCCATCCTTGTCGGGAACCATGACCGATACGATGCGGCCTCCGAAATTAGTGACACACACTTCCATCTTGTTCTTGTTCTTCAGAACGAATAAGTCCGTTTTCTCACCATTGACTTCTGTCTGGAAATCGCTTCGCTTCAATCCGGATTCGGTCAGTTCTTCTTTTGTAGTTGCGGTACATCCAGCCATCAGAACTGTGCATACCAAAAGAATCAGTTTATTCATATAGTTTTAATTAAAGTGACTGTGGCATTGTGATAAGTAGTTGCATTATGCGTAACTTTTACTTATTACAAACGTAGTGAAGATTGTTTTGAAATCGTAGTAGTATAGCACCAAAAAATAAAACTATTTGTTCATTCTTGATATCTATGGTAGTGGTAAGGGGTGTTTTCGGTAGTTTTTAACGTTTTCTGTAGTAATGGTGTGTTTATATTATACTTGTAGGGGCAATGTTACCCCTACAAGTATATTGCAATTGTTTGTTACTTATTCTTTACTTTTCCGGGAATATGATTCTATAATTTCCGCTCAGATGCATGAAAGCGAAGAGGCGGAGCAATCCGTCATAGTAAGCATCGAAATATCCGTCTTCATACGGCTCATGTTTTGCGTTCCATAACTTATCTACAAACTCGCGGCTTTTCTCGTGGGTACACATCAGTGAGGCGGCGGCAGAAGTGGCAACCAGACCTAAAGAATGTCTTAATGCCTTATGCTCTCCGGCCCGGAGGGTGTCTTTTACTTGCGTGCCGTCTACGTTATACTGATCTACGAAGGTATCAATACCCTGGCTGTAAAGGAAGTTTTGGATTTTATTGCCGTATTCCTGTTGCCACTCTTTGTCGGCACATGCCCAGGAGTAATCTAAGGCGATGTTCATCGGTACGCGCCAGGAGTCAAAGCGGAAAGCATCGCCGATGATGCGGTTATTGCCCAGCAAACTGCCGTCATAGTTGTTATAATCGGGGTTTAGTCCGGTTACGGGGTGGATACTTTTATGCAGATATTCGCGGCTGCGTTCGGCGCATTCACGCCAAAAGTCAGCTCTGCCGTCATTGGCCCAGCGTGCCCATACTTCGTAAAAAGCGGGTACATGGTAAGACGGGTCGGTAAAACGTCCGCCATGTATGTCCGGAACGAAAGTGATGAGCTTATGCTCCACATTGATGAAAGGCATTACACGGTTTGTGCCGTCTTTCTCCATGGAACAGTTCAGGATATTCTGGGCTTCGGCAAGGTAGTTGATGCCGGTGTCATTTCCCCAACGGTTGGAAGCGAAGATGAGGGCGGTTACATAGTAAAGCTCTCCGTCGGAGGCGGGGCCTTGGGAGTTACGGGTACCGTCCGTTGCACAACTCCAGGCAAAGTAACCTTTCAATGGACCATCCTGGTGCTGCATGTACTTTGTGCCCCATCGCCAGAGACGGTCGAAGATATCCTGACGGTCGAACTGGACGGCAATCATTAATCCGTAGGACATACCTTCGGTGCGGACGTCATGATTTTTGACGTCGCTGATATATGCCATAGAATCGCCTACTTCAAAATATACTTTGTCAGGGCCGTAGAACACACCGTCGAAGACGGATTTGAGTTTGGCGTCAATGTCTGCCTGTTTATAACCCATCTCGGCAAAGAGATTCCGGTATTTCTGTGTCTCAAAGGCACCTTTATCCCAGGGCTTTGTCGGGTCTGCCTGACTGCACGATGCTCCGGCGATGAGACAGAGGAGGAGATAGAATAAATTCTTCATAAAGGAATGTTTTTAGTGAATTTAAAGGAGTTAAGCGAGCTATTTAATAGTGATAGGAATTGATTTCAGTTGTTTCAGTTCTGATGTACCGCCATACAGAATTTCATAATCACCTTCTATCGGACGCATAGTGTTGGTACTTGTATCAAACCATTCAAAATTTTCTTTGCTCAAAGGTATGGTGACATTATTTGTTGCCCCTTTAGCTATCGCTACGCGTTTAAAGGCACGGAGTGCATGTGAAGGTCCTTCTTTATCGCCCGGATGGCGCAGATATACCTGTACCACTTCTTCACCATCGTATTTACCTGTGTTGCTAACAGGAATAGTCAAAGTAACTTGTTCCCCATCTTTGATTTCAGATGTATTCAATGAGGCGTTTCCATATTGGAAAGTCGTGTAACTCAACCCATGACCAAAGGGGAAGAGCGGGTTTTCCGTCATATAGCGGTAAGTACGTCCTTTCATGGAGTAGTCCTCGAAGTCCGGCAATTGCTTGGTGCTCTTATAGAAAGTCACCGGAAGACGTCCTGCCGGATTATAATCTCCGAATAGAACGTTTGCAATGGCTGTACCACCTGCCTGACCGGGATACCATGCTTGCAGGATAGCATCGCATGTTTTCGATTCGGGAGTCAGGGCGATAGCGGAACCGGAGAAGTTGACGAATACGATCTTCTTTCCGGCTTTCTTCAATTCGGCAAGCAGACGGCTTTGGATAGACGGAAGTTCGATGGTTTCGCGGTCACCTCCCTTGAAGCCGGGAATGTTGACATGCATTTCCTCACCTTCCACTGCCGGGGATATACCTCCGGCAAAGATGATAACATCTGCCTCTTTTACCTTGTTTACGGTTTGTTTCAGGTCAACGGGAACTTCGCGTCCCATGTCAAAATCGAGTGCGGCATCACGGTTGCGGAAAGCAAAATCAATCTTGATACGATATTCTTTTCCGGCTTCTGCCTGGAGGGTGTAGACTTTGGACTTGTTTTTGAAATTCATGCCTGCGGCAACTTCCTTGCCGTCAATTGAGAGTTTGGTTATCCCTTGGGTCTGGAAACGGAAGGCGATATCTTCACTCTTGGCGGGACGGAATACGGATTCGTAACTGGCGGAGAAATCTTGCAGGTTGATGCCGGCAGCAAAGGTCGTGGCACCGGTGGTGATGAAGTGGAAGGGTGTGCTGATGTGATTGGTTACATCCGGTGTTCCTTCCTGTTTCGTATTGTTCCAGTATTTGGCACTGAAACCTTGCTTGCCATCCATGCTGCATTGCTGGAATACACTTTGCAAAGTGACGTCGGAGGTCAGGTCGCATCCGGGTTCGTAGATGATCTGTGATTCGGGCAGATATTCGCGGATACCCTCCAATAGAGTGATGGTATGTGAGGGAAAACCATTGTAGTTGCCCCATTGCATTACGGAGTCATTGGCATTAGGTCCTACCACGGCCACTTTCAGGTTCTTGTTTAAAGGCAGTAAACTTTGATTGTTTTGCAGCAACACAAGGCTCTCACGTGCCATACGGAGTGCCAGTTCACGATGTTCTTTACTATCTACTACGCTGTAAGGAATTTGTGCCCAGGACACTTGTGAGGGTTCGTCCATCTCACCCAACTCAAAGCGGGCTTTCATCAGGCGCTTCAGAGAGATGTCTATCTGTTTCTCGTCAATCAATCCTTCCTTTACGGCTTCGGGCAGTGAAGCATAGCTGTCGCCACATTCCACATCTGTTCCGGAGAGTACGGCTTTGGCGGAAGCGTGTTGTTTGTCGGGATCAGTTTCATGGGCACCTTTATTGTAGAAGTCGCTGATTGCCCAGCAATCCGATACTACGATTTCTTTATATCCCCATTCATCACGCAGAATTTGCATAAGCAGGCGGTTACTTCCGCAGCAGGGTTCACCTTCAAAGCGGTTGTAGGCACACATCACTTCTTTTACGTGCGCTTTTTGAACCAGGTCTTTAAAAGCGGGCAGATAAGTTTCCCATAAATCACGCGGGTCGATGTTCTCGGCATTGAAACTATGGCGATTCCACTCCGGACCGGAATGTACGGCATAGTGCTTAGCACAGGCATGTAGCTTATCATACTTCTCTCCTTCAGGTCCTTGCAGGCCGCGTACCACTGCCATACCCATCTGCCCTGTGAGGTAAGGATCTTCTCCGTAAGTTTCCTGTCCCCGTCCCCAGCGCGGATCACGGAAGATGTTGATATTGGGTGTCCACATGGTGAGCCCCTGATAACGTTTTAATCCGCCTTCTTTGCTGAATTCGGTATTCTTGGCACGTGCTTCATCCGAAACTGCGGTGAATACATCGTAAAGCAGTTCGTTGTTGAAAGAAGCTCCCATACCGATGGCTTGCGGGAATACAGTGGCCAGTCCGGCACGTCCTACGCCGTGCAGCGCTTCGTTCCACCAGTCATAGGCTTTTATACCCAGTCGGGGGATGGCAGGAGATGTGTTTTGCATCAATGCGGCTTTCTCTTCCAATGTAAGTCGGCCTACCAGATCATTGGCGCGTTCTTCCGGGCTTAGAGCCGGGTTCTTGTAGGGAGGTTGTGAACAGGAAAGGAAGCACAGACACAGGCATCCGATTCCGGTGAGCAACTGAAGTTTTCTTTTCATGGTATTAGTGCGTTTTTATTGTTATTAATAGACTTCTGTTTTGTCATTGTGGATGACGATTACAAAAATAGGCAGAAAAGAGGATTTGGAAGAAGAATCGTATTTCAGAAAGTTGAGTCTATGTTACAGATTTCCTCCGGATGTTACATCTTGTTTTGCTGAGGTTACATTAAAGAGAAAAATGCCTGTTACAGGCTATATTCCGGAGGGGGATATTGTAATTTGTTGTGTTAACCTGTTGGCGGGATTTGTTTCTTTCCGGAAAAGAAAGGAAGGAAACCAGTTGACGAGTTGACAAGGGAACAAGGGGCTGCGCAATG
>OKTX01000112.1_pt1 | contig 73405 bp, 57 predicted proteins | sample 1606261 | NCBI WGS metagenome assembly OKTX01 (sample SAMEA3879543, study PRJEB24766) | human gut metagenome | biome: human-associated habitat; feature: feces | place: USA | collected 1985/1987 | reverse complement strand
TTTTTTTGCGTAATTTGTGTAATTTGCGTTCTTTTATCAGTTTTGACACACCTCCGTCTCAAGAACAAAAGGAAATCAAGGAAACCGTCAGGATAACCGCCATTACCATCAGCCACTCGGCACACCGGTTGATGCGGATGGCCCTATACATATCCTCAGTTGTCAGCATCCGGTTGTTGAAGCCGATATAAGGTTTCCATACTTCCTGCCCGAAATAATCGTGCGGTCCTCCAAACCTGCAGTCCAGAATACCGGCAAGGGCAGATTCGGGATAACCGGAATTCGGGCTGGCATGCCGGTTGCCGTATCTGCCGACAAAAGCCAGCAAGGAAAGACGTCCCGAGGCCAATACCATCAAAAAGGCGGTGAGCCGTGCCGGAATATAATTAGCCGCATCATCCATGCGGGCGGTAAAACAACCGAATTGGCGGTAACGTTCATTCTTATAGCCAATCATCGAGTCCAGTGTATTCACCATCTTATAGGCAAGCATTCCCGGTACCCCCAATAACAGATACCAGAATAAAGGAGCAATGACTCCGTCACTAAGATTTTCGGCCAACGTTTCCAATGCAGCAGTACGCACTTCCTGTGCGGTCAATCGGGAAGTGTCACGGCCTACTATACGTGCCACTTGTTTCCGGCCTTCCTCCAAAGAACGGTCCACTGCCTTAAATACCTCACGGACCTCACGTACCAAGGTAGTACCTGCCAGGCAATAGAATATCAAGAGAACCTGCAGAGTCAAAAGCAGTCCCGGAGAAATGTACGATACCCGGCGAAGCAGGAGAAACGTTGTCAGATATACTCCTGCCACAAGGAAAAGAGACACCAACGCACCTTTCATCCGGCGGTGTTTCCCCCGGTTCAGGCGATGTTCGAAAAAAGAGATGGCCTTGCCGAAGCCCACTACAGGATGGGGCATCCAAAGCGGGTCTCCCAACCAGTGATCAAGCAGCCAAGCCGTGAGCAAGGGCAGATTCAAATTAAAGGCAATGCCAAGAAATATCAGTATATTCTCCATAATCATTTACTCTTCAAACCATTTCGCAACGGCTTCTACCAGCCTGTCATTCTCTTCGGGCGTCTGAGTGGCTATACGGAAGAAATGCTCGTCAAGCCCATCGAAGTTGGAAGCGTCACGAATCAGAATTCCATATTCTCCGGCAAGATAGTCCTTCAGGGCAGAAGCCTTGCCCATACGAAGACGTACCAGCATAAAATGAGTTTCCGTAGCCCATACTTCCAGACCGCCAAGAGCTTCAAGGGCCTCACGCAAGCGGGCTGTTTCCTGCAGATAGGCACCTACATCAAGCGGATTGGGTACATCATGCTCCAGCAAATGAAGGCCTGCCTCAATGGCGAGCTGGTTCACGGACCAGGGCATGCGGTTGGTACGCAAACGTTTCAAAAGTCCGCTGTCCCCCGTCACATAGCCTAGGCGTAATCCGGGCACAGCATATCGTTTGGTCATGGAATGCAACAACAGCACATTGGGAAACTCAAATGCTTCAACCGGAGAAAACAAAGGGCATAAAGTGAAATATTCGTAAGACTGGTCTATGACAAAACAGACTTGCGGATTTCGCTTGATGAGCTCTTTCAGGTGTGATTTGCCGGTCACCGTCCCTGTAGGGTTATTCGGATTGCAGAGCCACACCATCCGCACCTCTTCCGGCAAAAGCCATCCCTCCGCTTCTGCAGGAAGCCGATACAGGGAAGTTACCTTATGTCCGTGCATCCGGCACGCATCGGCATATTCACTGAAAGTGGGTTGTACAATGGCAGTATTCGTTCCCCGAAAAGTCTGCGCAATCAGATAAATGGCTTCTGTGGCGCCGTTTGTCACACATACCGCACCGGCAGGCAAATGATATTTGGCGGCAAGGCGGGCTTCGAGCGTATAGGGTTCGGGTTCGGGATAGTTTCCTATTCCCTCAATCCTGGCACAAAGATGCGCTTTCAAGTCAGAAAGATCTACCCGGCTATATACATTCGAACTGAAGTTGGCCGTAATCGGACGGCTGTATTTATAGGAATCGTCCCCGTGTCCTTCAATCATGGCTTTCTGTAAGTATTTGGTAGATAAGCGGCATATCCACATGTTTGCGTACATGCTCTGCCAGCTTATCATATTGTTCTTCTTTGAAACGATGGTAATCGAATGTTTCCGCAGTCTCGGAAAACTTGTCGGCAAAAGGCTCAAGCAGGAAATCTATGAACTCCGGATTGTCCAGGATACCATGGATATAGGTGCCCATACAGGTGGCATCTACCATATAGCCGTCCGTCTTTCCATCTTCCAGGATATTCAACGGAGAAGCAGGGGCATCGAAAACGGGGACAGTAGTACCCATGTGGATCTCATAGCCGTTCATCAATTTGAGTGAAGGCCTTGATTTTTCATTCAATCCGAACCTTACCTGCCTCGTCACCTTCTCCCCCATCATCTGTGTGCTCACAGGCAGCAGTCCAAGACCGGGCAGGCGTTCGATATCTCCTTCCACATGGTCGGGGTCAAGCACCTCCTGCCCCATCATCTGGTAACCTCCGCAGATACCCATGACGGTAGCTCCCTCCCGGTGTGCGCGGATGACAGCCTGCGCCACGCCATTACGACGAAGTTCATATAAATCGTCAAGCGTACTCTTGCTGCCGGGCAACAGGATAATATCCGCCTTTGCCAACTCCTCTACATTATTGGTATAGAACAAATGTACACGAGGGTCACGCTCCAGCACATTGAAGTCGGTGAAATTACTGAGATGCCGCAGCAGGACAACGGCAACATTCACTTTACCATGTTCCGCCCTTACGGACTTGGTGGCAAGTGCCACAGAGTCTTCCTCTTCGATATAGATCTCCTTATAATAAGGTACGACACCGACCACCGGAATACCGCAAAGTTCTTCCAGCATCTTGATACCGGACTCGAAAAGCCGTATGTCACCACGGAACTTATTGATAAGAATGCCTTTGATGCGTTCCCTTTCATTAGGACGGAGCAACATCATCGAACCATACACACTGGCAAAGACCCCGCCCCGGTCAATGTCTCCCACAAGGATTACATCAGCTCCCGCATGAATGGCCATAGGCAGATTCACCAGGTCGGTATCACGCAGATTGATTTCGGAGATGCTTCCGGCACCTTCCAGCACTACCGGATTATACCTTGAAGCCAGACGGTCATAAGCGTCACAGACTTCACGGCGTAATTCTTCCCGCCCCTCCTTGCGGAAATAGTCATAAGCATTGCGGTTGCCGATGGGACGTCCGTTAAGCACCACCTGGGAAGTATGATCCGATTGGGGCTTCAGCAGCAACGGGTTCATATCCGTATGACAGGGAATACCGGCGGCTTCAGCCTGTACGGCTTGCGCACGTCCTATTTCCAGTCCCTCCGGTGTGGCAAATGAGTTAAGTGCCATATTCTGCGCCTTGAACGGGGCAGGCCGATAGCCGTCTTGCTTGAATATACGGCAGAAAGCAGCAGTGATTATACTTTTACCGACATCGCTACCGGTTCCGGCAAACATGACGGGATGAAGTTTTTTCATATCTTTATCTGTTTAGTAACTGAATTCCGGATTCAGCGCCGGCAAAGGTACTAAAAACCTTTCAAAAATCATGCTATCCGCATCCCATACCCTTAATCGGTTATTTACATGATTCATCCTTATCCCGTTTCGCTGTTACACTGACAGCCCTTGATGCGGAAGAGTGGCATGGGAAGTAATACTGCGGATAATCATTTTGATTTATACTCTTACGATATGAACAATCCTTACCCCCTCTTGTTTAAAAAAGCAAGAAATACCTAAACCGAACGAACTCATGAATAATCAATTATGTCCGATGCTTGTCACGGTAATAGCCTGTACTGCCTTGACCGCAAGCGGTACGGCGGTAGCCCAATCCTCCTCCGGCAGCACGTTCTCTCTCAGCTTCGGAGATGCCCTGCGACAGATGCAGCAAGGTAACCGTAGCCTGCAAATAGCCGACAAGGGTATAGAGACCGCCCGTGCTGAACGCGATAAGCTGAATGCTCTCTGGTATCCTTCCCTGCAAGGTGCCGGGACTTTCGTACATCTGTCCGAAAAGATAGAAGTCAAACAGCCGCTCTCCCCATTTACCGACCCTGCCAAGGACTTTGTACACAACATCCTGCCGGACGATAAATTCATCAGCGGCATATTGGACCAGATAGGTTCCCATACCCTCGCTTTTCCCCTTGCTCCACGAAACCTGACCTCCGTCGGACTGACTGCCGAATGGGTGGTATTCTCCGGAGGAAAACGAATCCGTGCCTCCAAGATCGGAAATAGCCTGATTGACCTTGCCCGCGAAAACCGTGAACAGACGGATGCCACACAACGCACCCTGCTTGCCGAAAGCTATTTCGGGTTACGTCTGGCCCGGGAAGTAGCACGTGTGCGGCAAGATACCTACAACAGTCTGAAACGCCATTATGAAAATGCCCTCAAACTGGAAGCTGCCGGCATGATAGACAAGGCGGGACGTCTTTTCGCCCAAGTAAATATGGACGAAGCCCAACGGGCATTGGAAGCGGCCCGGAAAGAAGTCACCGTAGTGCAAAGTGCCCTGCGTACCCTTTTGAATCTGAAAGATACCTGCAGCATACTGCCCACTTCTCCTCTGTTTATCAATACCAGTCTGCCCGTCAAAGAAGAGTTTGTACAAACCATGCAGATGGAAAACTATATAGTAAACCAACTGCAACTTCAATCCCAAATAGCCAGGCAACAACTTCACATTGACCAAAGCGGATACCTGCCGGACATCGCCCTGTTTGGCAAACAAACCCTCTATGCCCATGGCATACAGAGCAATCTTGTTCCCCGTACCATGGTAGGTGTAGGCTTCACCTGGAACTTGTTCGACGGTCTGGCACGCGAGAAGCGTATCCGTCAGTCCAAGATAGTCCGGCAGACCCTTGCCCTGGGACAAGAAAAAGCCAAAGAAGACTTAAGTGTCGGCATAGACAAGCTCTACACCCAACTCCAAAAAGCGCAAGACAATGTACGTGCCCTGAACACCACCATCGAACTGAGTGAAGAGCTGGTACGTATCCGCAAGAAATCATTCGCCGAAGGTATGGCAACCAGTACGGAAGTAGTGGATGCCGAAACCATGCTGGCAACTGTGCGCGTGGCACGGCTTGCCGCCTGTTATGAATACGATGTGGCCTTGATGAATCTCCTTGCCCTTTGCGGGACACCGGAACATTTCGAGCAATACATCGTGGAGGATTCCCCTTCATCCATCATTAACCATTAACCACCAAACCATCCATCATGAAAGTCAATAATAAAAGCATCAGCATTGCATTTATCGTTATCCTGGTCATTACGGTCATCGTATCCGCCGCAGGAATGTTACTCATGAGCAGACAGCCATTGGTACTGCAAGGCCAGATAGAAGCTACTGAAATCCGTATCAGCGGCAAACTTCCGGGACGTGTGGATTCGTTCCTTGTGCAAGAAGGGGATTGGGTAAAAGCCGGAGACACACTGGTCGTCATCAACAGCCCTACCATTGAGGCCAAATACCGCCAAGTAAATGCATTGGAACAAGTAGCCAAGGAACAGAACAAAAAGATAGATGCCGGTACCCGGCGCCAGATTGTCGCTACCGCCCGCCAATTATGGAACAAGACCCAAAGCGACCTTACCCTTGCCAAAACCACCTATCAGCGTATTCTGACTCTATACAAGGACAGCGTGGTCACTTCCCAAAGAAAGGATGAAGTAGAGGCTCTGTATAAAGCCGCACAGGCAGCCGAACGTGCCGCCTATGAACAATACCAGATGGCGGTAGATGGTGCGCAAAGCGAAGACCGTGCCGCTGCCCGCAGTCTCGTGGATGCCGCCCGCAGCACAGTGGATGAAGTATCTTCTCTTTTGGTTGACTCCCGCCTGACAGCTCCCGAAACCGGGCAGATAGCCACCATATTTCCGAAACGGGGTGAACTGGTTGCTCCGGGCACTCCCATCATGAGCCTCGTAGTCATGGGCGACGCACACGTTGTGCTGAACATACGCGAGGATCTGATGCCCCGATTCAAGATGGGAGAAACATTCAAAGCCGATGTTCCCGCTATCGGCAAAAAGGAAATAGAATTCCGCATCTATTACATCAGCCCGCTGGGCAGTTTCGCCACCTGGAAATCAACCAGGCAGACCGGCAGTTACGACATGCAGACATTTGAGATCCATGCACGGCCCACACAGGCGATAGAAGATTTACGTCCCGGAATGTCAGTGCTCTTAACCTTGAAAAGCAAACCATGAAGAATAAAGAATCCTGCTGCGCCATGCAAGCACTCCGTACGGTCATTCTCCGCGAATGGCACCGCATGACCTCCCGCCGTCTCTATTTCGGCGTATGTATCGTGCTACCCTTGTTCTGCCTTTTCTTCATGGCTACGATCTTTGGAAACGGGCAGATGGAGAATATCCCCGTAGGCATAGTGGACCAGGACAACACGGCTACTTCACGCAACATATCCCGCCGAATCTCCGCCACCCCTACCTTCCGGGTAACCAAACGCTACACCGATGAAACGGCTGCGCGGCGTGACTTGCAACGGAAAGAAATATACGGATATCTCGTTATCCCTTCCCAATTCGGACAAAAGGCGGTAACGGGTACCAATGCCACCCTTGTCTATTATTACCATTACGCCCTTCTTTCCGTTGGCAGCGAACTCATGGCGGCATTTGAAAACACCCTTGCTCCCGTCGCACTCTCCCCCATCGTAGTACAGGCAGAAGCATTGGGCACAGGCCGGGAACAGATACAGACATTCCTGTTACCGGTAGAAGCCAGTACACACCCGCTGTATAATCCGGACATGGACTATTCCGTCTATCTGAGCCAACCGTTTTTCTTCGTACTTTTCCAGATATTGATTCTGCTCCTCACGGTCTATTCCATAGGCAGCGAACTAAAATTCGGTACGTCACAAGAGTGGATGGCAACTGCAAACCACAATATCCTGACTGCCATTACGGGAAAACTGCTGCCCTACACTGCCATATTCTCACTAATCGGCATACTGGCAAACTATGTATTATTCGGTGTACTGCACATACCTTTCCAAGGCAGCCTGTGGATGATGAACCTAATGACAGTACTGTTTATCATCGCCACACAAGCCCTTGCGGTATTCATTTTTTCCATTTTTCCGAAAATAGCCTATATCATCAGTGTAGTATCCATGGTAGGTTCCTTGGGAGCCACCCTGTCCGGTGTCACCTTCCCCGTCACGGCCATGTACGCGCCGGTACACGCTGCCTCCTACCTCTTTCCTGTACGCCACTTCACAGAAGCCGCGCAGGCCATCATTTATTTTGATGCCGGATATGCCTACTATTGGCAATCGGCAGCCATTCTTTTCACATTCCCATTGGTGGCATTACTGCTGCTGCCGTTGCTAAGATGGTGGATTTCCAAATCGGGAAAAAGCTCTGAGGCGGAATATGCGGAACCTCCTGCCTCCGTTTCCATCCCTGCTGTCATCCGGCATGAATGGCGGAATATCTCCACCAATCCTGCCATCCTCCTGGTATTGGCCGGCGGCATTTTCCTCTACGGACTGCTTTACAACTATATGTATGCTCCAAACCTGGTGCGCAAAGCTCCCGTAGCAGTGGTCGATCTCTCACATTCCACCCTTAGCCGTGAATATACCCGCCTGCTGAATGCTACTCCGCAGACGGCCGTTTACGGACAGACGTCCAATATCCTCGAGGCCCGTAAATGGATGAAGCAGGGGGATGTGGCAGGCATTCTCTATTTGCCCGCTGATTTTGAGGCACGCGTAGCACGTGGTGAAACTTCCGTATTCATCCTTTATGCAGCAACCGACGCATTTCTGAACTTCAAAGGCCTGCAAGAATCCAGCACCCGGGTAATGCTTGCCGTAAACGATGCCCACCGTCTGGAGGGTACTGTTTTCCTGCCTCCGCAAGGATTACTGGCCGTGGCTTCTTCGGCCCCTGTCAACGTGTCGGGAACAGCCCTCTATAATTATACGGAAGGCTATGGCTCCTATCTGATTCCCGCAGTTATGATCGTCATCATCTTCCAGACATTACTGATGGTCATTGCCATGCTGACAGGCGAAGAAGCAGAAGCACGGAGAAAAGGTATTGTCCTGATGAGTGGCGGTTCGCTGAAAGATGCTTTACGTATTGTTTCGGGAAGAACTTTTGTATATATCATGCTTTATGCCGTATTTTCCTTATTCCTGCTGGGATTATTGCCACATATATTCAGCATTCCCAATATCGGGAACGGATGGGACATTACCATCCTAATGATTCCTTTCCTGTTGGGCACAAGTTTCTTTGCCCTTGCTGTTTCACGTTGGTTCACGGATTCAGAAGCTCCTCTGTTGATGATAGCCTTTTTCTCCGTGGGATATATTTTCCTATCCGGAGTTTCCTATCCTCTGGAACTGATGCCGTGGTATTGGCAGGCTGCGCACTACATATTCCCGGTAGCTCCCGCCGTGCTCGCCTTCGTAAAACTAAACTCCATGGGTGCCAGCCTGTCCGACATCTGGCCGCAGATGCTGATTCTTTGGATACAAGTCTTTGTTTATGGGGCGTGGGCTCTGCACACCACAAAAAAAAAGGCTATCTATCCCAGACAGCCAATCTTTCGTTAACCTTAAATCTAATACTATGAAAAACACATTGCAAATATACGGAGTTCTATGATTTCTCCAAAATTTCTACCCGTAACAGATTCTTTTATAACATGGTTTAATAGGAATATTCTGTTGTTAACAATTTAATGACAACAAAATGAGAAAAAGTCGCTATCTTCATGCCCGAAATCAATTTTCTAATTCAAAATACTGAACAATGATTCATACAATATTAGATACGGACCTATACAAGTTCACCACTTCGTATGCCTACATCAAGTTGTTTCCCAATGCTATGGGAACATTCAGTTTCAAGGATAGGGACGAAACGGCTTACACGGATGAGTTTCTGAAAAGACTGAAAGCGGCAATCACTCAGTTGGAACAAGTTGCATTGACCGATGAAGAACGGGAATATATGGTCTGTCATTGCCGATTTCTACCCGGAGTTTATTGGGAATGGCTCTCCTCTTTCCGCTTCCAGGCAGAGAAAATAAAGGTCCATCTAGACGAAGGAGGGCATCTAAATATTGAAATAACGGACTATCTGTATAAAGCAACCCTTTATGAAGTACCCTTGCTTGCCATCGTATCGGAAATAAAGAACCGGGCTTTGGGTAATGTAGCTGACTGGGACAATATCCTCAGCAAATTATCGGAAAAGGTCAAACTCTCCAATGAACATCAATTGTCTTTTTCCGAATTCGGAACGCGCAGACGTTTCTCCCTCGACGTGCAGGACAAAGTGATCGGTTACCTCAAACAAACTTCAAAATACTGTACCGGGACTTCCAACTGTCACTTTGCCATGAAGTATGGCATGAAACCTATGGGGACGCATCCACATGAATGGTTCATGTTCCATGGCGCACAATTCGGGTACAAGCATGCCAATTACATGGCACTGGAAAACTGGGTGAATGTATATGACGGTGATTTAGGCATTGCCCTGTCAGACACCTACACTTCCGGCATCTTTCTGAGCAACCTGAGCCGCAAGCAAGCCAAGCTGTTCGACGGGGTGCGCTGCGATTCCGGCAATGAATTTGATTTTACCGATAAGCTTGTAGCCCGCTATCGTGAATTGGGAATTGACCCGACTACCAAAACCATCGTATTCAGCAATGCGCTGGATTTCGGCAAGGCACTTGACATACAGAAATATTGCTCCGGAAAAATCCGTTGCGCTTTCGGCATCGGCACAAATCTGACCAATGATACCGGCTTCAAGCCTTCTAATATCGTAATGAAACTGACCCGGTGCAAAATGAATGTCAACCAGGAATGGCGGGAATGCGTAAAATTATCGGACGATGTGGGAAAGCACATCGGCAGTAAGGCAGAGGTACAGGCTTGTCTGTACGATTTGCGGCTGACGATTAATGATTGATTATCCTATACCGGCATGCATGAATTATACCAATCCCTGGTCATCATTTCCCGCTCTTTCTTTTATACGCAAATTCCTGCCACTTCTCCTCCGTCCAGTCCTGGCGTTGCATCTCCATGCGTGCCATCACAAAGAACAAATCGGAAAGACGGTTTACGAGGCACAGGATATCTCCATTGACAGGTTCCCGGCGGTTGAGTGTCCATAAGCGACGTTCAGCACGGCGGGCTACAGTGCGGGCAAAATGAAGTTGGGCAGATACGGGCGTTCCGCCCGGCAAAAGAAAATAGCCGTTCTCCTGCAATTGTCCGGTCATGGTATCCATTTCTTTTTCACAACGCAAGACAAGTTCCGCCGCCGAGACAGGATTAGGATTCACCACCCCCGGAGGAGTCGCCACGTGACTCATTACAACCATCAACTCCCGCTGAACCGTATGCAACAGATTCTGCCACTCATCATCAGCCGGAAGCATGGAACGTACAATGCCGATTATAGCATTCAGCTCATCCAGGCAGCCATTAGCTTCAATACGGATATCATCTTTCGGGACACGTGCACCACCGTGAATGCCGGTCATTCCTTTATCTCCGGTTCTGGTATAGACTCTTTTCATTATGATTCCATTATATTATTCTTCCATAATATACCTGTCTACATTCCGTGTCTCCTTGCTGAAGTTCACCCCTACCTTCACAAGACGTTTCCCGTCCAGTTTGAATTCGAAGACATAAATGGCATCCCGGGTCTTCACCACGGCATCCGCACGGCCACGGGCGCTGCGAACCTCCGTCTCCACAAATTGCCCCATCAGGGTGAACACTATATAGAAAATGGCCTGGTAATGACGCTCGGTATTGTCACTCAAATCGTAGGGAATCCCCGCAAAGAAGAGTTTAAGCCGCTCCATGAAAGCATCCACATCACCCGCACGAAACTCGCGCATGAATTTGGCGATATGAAAACCTGTCTCGTCATCGGTGACCCGGGTATAGAAAGGAACCAGAAAGTTCAGGAAGCCATAACGGACTTCATCGTTAGGAAACCGAAGGGTATAAAGACGGACTTCCCTGTCGTACCCCTTGATGGTCAGATAACCGCTCTGGTAAATCATGGGAAGAGGATTGTTCGCCTCCGCGCGATATTCCGAGAAGGCGGAAGCGGTCACCTCCACCCCGGCCACCAACAGGCGCAGGTCATAGTCGCTCTGTTTCAGCAAATCCACCAGATAGGTGGGAGTACCCGTCTGGAACCAGTAATTATCAAACTTGCAGCTGTCAAAGACGTTCAGAAGGCTGAAGGGATTGAACACGCCTTCCGCCGATTCCTCAAAATGATAACCGTCATACAGAGAAGCCAGCCGGTGCACCGTCTCGTCAAAAGTAAGGCCGTTTTTATTGCCCAAAGCTTCTATTTCAATGCCGAAGGTATCTACCAGCTCCTCCTTTGTGATGCCGCACAGCGTGGCATAGGCAGGTTTCATGCTGATGTCGTTCAGCTGGTTCAAGTCACTGAACACGCTGACCTGGGCAAACTTGGTGACACCCGTCAAGAACACAAAACGCAGATAGCGGTCGGAACTTTTCAGCACGCCATAAAAGGCTTTCAAGATCCGGCGGTATTCATCCAGAAGCGACTCATCGAGGATGGCCTGGAGCAAAGGCTTGTCATATTCATCAATCAAGACGACCGCCTGCTTGCCGGTCAGCACGTAAGCACGTTCTATCACGTATGCGAAACGTTCTTCCGGACTACGGTCCTGCCGTTCTTCCCCATATACCTGTTCCCACTTTTCCAGATATTGGTTGAGCATGGCAACCAAATCGGACGCCGTTTCATATTTCCTGGCATTCAGATCCAGATGCAGCACCGGATATTTTTCCCATTCGGTTTCCAGTTTCTCCATGGCAAGCCCTTCAAACAAATCTTTACGCCCCTCGAAGTAGGCCTCGAAGGTAGAAATGAGCAGGCTCTTGCCGAAGCGGCGCGGACGGCTCAGGAAATAAGGTTTACCAATATTCGCTATATGATAAATCAAATCGGTCTTATCTACATAAAGGTAATTCCCACTACGTATTTCCTCAAAAGTCTGTATGCCGATAGGCAGTTTACGCATCTGTCTCATTTCCATCGTTGTTTTTATCCTTTCCGTCCCTGGAGTTCCTATTCACAAAGTTAAGGGTATTTGCCGATATAGCAAAGAAAGCAAGCCGTTTTTTAAGAACGCATATTCTCCTTTCTCAGGCTCAGCCACTTCTCCACCCAGCCGTTCACCGTTTTTTTGACTTCCTCCTCACTCAACTCTTCCAGAAAGCTGGAAAGAAGCGCCTCATAGGCACCCAGTCTCACATCCTGCCCTTTTTTATGCAGGCGTACGTTTTCGTACTGATATGGGCATCCGTGCAAAGTTCTTCAATGGTCCTCTTTTTCTCTTTCCGCACTCTCTCAATATAAGCAGCCAGAAAAGGATGTAAACAGTTTTTATTCATATTACAGTTGTTTTGTTATGTAGTTTACTATAAAGCCTTATTTATGTTATAGATTGTTATTTTAGTTTCCTTATGTTTAAAATCTTTTCCATATACGGAAAAGATTCGATGAGAAAGGATGCCTACCTTCGCACAAAGATACATAAAAATATACCAAATGACAAACATTTTTAAAATGTCGCTTTTCATGCCTCCCATCTCACCTGTCAAGGACAAAGTGACCGGAAAAAGCCTGAAAAAAGCCACACTGATACCGTTCAAAACAATGGAGCTCAGCGAAGTGTATAATCTTATCACTTCCAGCGAGAGGCTTGCCACATTGACTTCAGCCGTAAGAAACGCCGCACTGGAAGGGAACGATACCGCCTGCCGCCTGCTCAAACAGCAGACGCTGCCTTACGTAACTCCCTGTGGAATCTTTACCCGGCGACGAAGCGACTGCCTTGAGGAATACTCCGGACTGTTCGTAGTGGATATCGACCACCTTGATTCGGAAGACGAAGCCGCCACGCTACGGCAACACCTCTTTGATGACGCCTACCTGCATCCTGCGCTCGTATTCATCAGCCCTACCGGACGGGGCGTGAAAGCTTTCGTCCCCTGTACAGCCATATGTAATGTCGCCGACGAGATTCGCTGGGCCATGGACTACGTCCACTGCATGTATGACGCCGACAACCCATCACCCGAAAAAGGAGTCGATACATCAGGCAAAGACATTGTCAGAGCCTGTTTCCTCTGCCACGATCCGGGTGCGCTGTTGAGGGAAACGACCTAAGACCCAAAGATATCTCTTTTGTCAAACAAAAAAACAAAATTATCAATAATCAAACCAATGGATTCATTATCTTCATTGCATCTTCTGACGGAAGCCGTCAGAAGTGCGGGGACAGACATTGCCCCAACCTATCTTGAGTATATACAAGTAGCTTTCGCCATCGCCAACGACTGCGGTGAAGCTGGCCGGGACGACTTTTTGACCTTGTGCAGCCTGTCTTCAAAATACGACCGGAAAGCGGCCGGCAAACTCTTCAGCAATGCGCTGAAAAACGGACATGACAATGTACACATAGGCACTGTGTTTCACCTGGCCGAACTGCGTGGTGTAAAGATAAATGCACCTTCCGATGATACACGGAATTCAAAAGTTCACAGCTCAAGTCTCCCCTCACACACACACACACGTGAGGACGAGTCCCTGGCAGGCAACGCCCCGCTGTCGCCTCTGCCTACTTTCGACGAACACGTCCACTGGCCTTATCCTCTGGAGGACATCGTGAAATGCGGCACTTCCCCCGCACAACACGACATCCTGCTGCTGGGATCCGTCATCACACTGGGCGCCGCCATAGGCCGGAACGTACGCTGCGCATACGGCGGGAAAATGATATCTCCCTGCCTGCAAGGATTCATAGTGGCACCGCCCGCAGCCGGAAAGGGCGTGCTCTCGCTCGTACGCCTCCTGGCCGAACCCATCCACGACGAAATCCGTACGAAAGTGGCCGAAAGCATGGAATGTTACCACCGCGAGAAAGCCAGATACGACGCCTTAGGCAAAGAACGGAGAAAAGCCGAAATACCCGTCATGCCGCCCAACAAGATGTTTCTTATCTCGGGCAACAATACCGGAACAGGCATTCTCCAAAATCTGATAGACTCCGGCGGCACCGGACTGATATGCGAAAGCGAGGCGGACACCATCTCTTCCGCCATCGGTTCGGAGCACGGACATTGGAGCGATACCATGCGCAAGGCCTTCGACCACGACCGTCTGTCCTACAACCGACGCACCGACCGAGAATACCGGGAAACGAAAAAAACATATCTTTCCGTGCTCCTTTCCGGCACTCCCGCTCAAGTGAAACCCTTGATACCCACCACCGAGAACGGGCTCTTCTCCCGCCAGATATTCTACTACATGCCCGCCATCAACCACTGGCAGAACCAGTTTGACCGCAATGACAACAATCTTGAGGAGACCTTCACCGCATGGGGCACGGAATGGAAGGATAGACTGAAAAGCATCACCCTGAAAGGGCTTTTCACGCTGAGACTCACCGACGGGCAGAAAGAAGAGTTCAACCGCATCTTCTCCGCTCTCTTCGACCGTTCCGGGCTGGCAAACGGCAGCGAGATGTCAAGCAGCGTGGCACGACTGGGCATCAACATCTGCCGCATCATGGAAGTAATCGCCCTGCTCCGTGCATCGGAGCAAGGGGACATCGCCTCTTCACCCTACGTCTCACCCGACCGCAATACCGCCCCGGACAATCTCAAAGACGACATCATCAGCCTGTGGGACCTCACCATCAACCCCGAGGACTTCCATGCCGTACTGTCACTGACAGAGGGGCTCTACCGCCACGCCACCCATATCCTCTCCTTCCTGCCCGCCACCGAAGTGAGCAGCCGGGGAAATGCCGACCGGGACGCGTTGGTGGAAAGCATGGAGAGATGTTTCACCCGCACCGCTTTCCTGCAGAAAGCCGAAGAGATGGGTATCAAGGCCGAAACCGCCGCCACCTGGCTCTGGCGACTGCAGAAGAATGGTCTCATAGAGAGTACGAAAAGCAAAGGCAATTACCGGAAACCCGACAGAAAAGGCTGAAAGTGAAAACCGAAATCCCCTCCTGTATACGCATACGCACGCACTTTCGCGTGTGTGTGTGTGAGAGGAAGCGTGAACTGTGAATTGTGAACCTTTGTACCCCACGTGCCAAACGTCAGCTTTACATTTCCGAAGCTCACCTTTACACCACCAGACCTCAGGTTTAAGGCTCGCCCAGTGCAGCCACTATCAGCCTTACCTGGGCAGGTGTATAGGAGCGTGAACGGGAAGAACTGCCCAATGCGGACAGCCCGGCACGAAGACCGGGACATAGGTCTATCCACTGTTTCAGTTTACGGAAAGCGGCGTCAGGACAAAGATTTGGACAATAGATTTGGGCAAGTTCGGTACGCCCATATGTACGTATGACAAAAGATTCCATAGTTGGCATTTATGATTTATACTCATCAAAAGTAACTATAAACCATGAAATTATCAAACATAAACGGATAAATAACCGACTAAAACCGATACTAAATGACTGCTACCGGCAGAAACCGGCAAGCTACCGTAGCCACAGCGTTACCTTTGCATCGTTGGATCTGACAACCTAAGTGATTTCTTTGAAAATTTAATTTTCTAATTGTTCAACTCTTTAAATTATTGACCATTATGATTCGTTACAAAAAGTATCAAGTGACGGGCGAGAACAGCCCGCTGAAAGGCCTCTGGTATGCACGCCCCGTGATTGAGGAAACTTTCGACATCGAAAGGCTCGCCAAGCACATGTCCAAGCACAACACTCCCTACTCGGCCGGTGTAATCAAAGGCGTATTGGCAGATATGGTTTCCTGCATCAAGGAACTGATTCTGGACGGCAAGAACGTAAAATTGGACGACCTCGCCATCTTCTCCGTGGGAATCGTCAGCAAGCAAGGCGCATCATCCGCCACCGACTTTTCACTGGCCAACAACGTAAAGGGACTGAAGCTCCGTTCCCGTGCCACGGGTGAACTGAGCAATGCCCAAATCAATCTGGAAGGCCAGCTGAAAGAGGCTTCGCCGTATGCTGTGGAAGGCGGGGATTCGGGTAATGCGCCCGGTGGTTCCGGAGGAAACGACGGTGACGAAAACGAGAACCCGTTGGGGTAGATAATTCTGCTGTTCGATGCATAAACCCAAAGCAAGTGCTTGCAGACAATTATTCAACAGACACAAAATTATAAACACCGCCTCGTACCCCGCAAACGAGAGTAATTTCAACTCTCCCCTCTCCGGCAGGAGAGGGGTCGGGGGTGAGGCTTTAATCTTCTTTCATCATGGAAAAAAAGTCAAAACCCGTATGGGGCATTGTCCTCAAAGCAATCATCACTGTAGCCACCGCCTTAGCGGGAGCTTTCGGCTTTAGCGCCTGCAAGTAGCCATGCGCATAATTACGCTGCTTGTCATTCATTGCTCGGCCACGCCCCAGGGCGTGCGCCTGAGCTTTGAAGACTGCCGCCGTGACCACATCCGGCACCGCGGTTTCAGTGACATCGGTTACCACTTTTACCTGACCCGTGACGGTGAAATCCACCGGGGACGACCCCCGGAAAAAGTCGGTGCGCATTGCCTTAATCATAACCGGCATTCCATCGGTATTTGTTATGAAGGAGGGCTGGATGCCGAAGGACTACCGACTGATACTCGCACTCTGGAGCAAAAAGCGTCGATGCTTGCCCTGCTCCGGGAATTGAAACAAATCTTCCCAAGGGCACTGATTGTAGGACATCATGATTTGAATCCTGTCAAGGCTTGTCCTTGCTTCGATGCGGAAAGGGAGTATAGGGAGCTGTAAAAGGCTCCCTTTTTATGCATAAACGCCTTCCTTCCTAATGTTCTGCTTTCAACTTTCCTAAATTCAGCTACTTTTCCTATAACTCTTCACCGCCCACAAATTGGCAACAAAAGCAAAACCCAGCAGTACCGCCAATTGAGGAAGCAATTCGGAAAATCCGCCGCCACGCAGATAAACGGTACGCATCACATCCACAAAATAGCGCAAGGGGTTGACGCAGGTAATCCACTGCGCCCATTCGGGCATACTGTGGATAGGGGTGAATAGTCCGCTCATCAAGATCAGGACAAGCATAAAGAACCACATGACAAACATGGCCTGCTGCAAGGTAGCCGAATGATTGGAAATGACCAGACCGAATCCGGAGACCACCGGCAGAAACACCAACGCAAAAATATAGATAGTGAGGAAATGTCCGGCAGGCAAAATGCCATAGAGCAGCCAAGCCAGAACAAAACAGATTGTAAGTACCACGAATCCTATAAGCCAGTAAGGAATCAGCTTCGCGGCAATAAAAGTGAATTTGTTGACGGGAGTCACATTTATCTGTTCAATCGTTCCCGCCTCTTTCTCTCCCACTACATTGAGAGCCGGGAGAAAACCGCATATCAAAGTCAGCAGCATGACCATCAGGGCAGGAACCATAAAAAGCTTATAATTTAAGGTAGGATTATAAAGATTCCGGGTAGAGACGGCTATCCGCGGAAGCGCCCTGCCCACCCACGCTTTCACGGGTGACTCCGACTGCAACTCACGAGCGTAATCACTGATGATGGAAGAAAGATAGGAACCTCCCAAACTGCCTTTTGTGCCATTCACGGCATTGGCGGCAACCAACAGACGAGGAGCTTTCCCGTCTATCCAGTCCTTCTCAAAATCATGCGGGATTTCCAATATCACATCCGCCGAACCTGCCTCGACGGAAAGCAAAGCCTCACCGTATGTATCGGGAAGCGCCGTCAGACGAAAATAAGTGGAAGCGCCGATCTTAGCTACCAAGCGGCGGGACAAAACACTATGGTCATTATCCACAATATTCAGATTGATATTCTTGATCTCCAGATTGGCAGCCCAGGGCATCAGTATCATAATCATACACGGAAATATGAAAATCAACTTAGGCAAAAACGAGTTGCGGAACAGCTGCTTGAATTCTTTCTCTATCAGATACTTTATCATAACATTGATATTTTAAAGATTCCCTTGTTATTCCAGCCGGTGCTTGAACTTCTTAAAGCTAACGGCAATCAGTATAACCGCCATGACTGCCAGTATGCTTATTTCTGCCAGTACGAGCGAGATATCCACCCCTTCAATCATCAGTTTCCGCACCGCCTGTATGTACCAGCGGGCAGGAAGTACTGCGGAAATGGCCTGCAGGATGGCAGGCATGCTTTCAATCGGAAATATCATTCCGGACAGCAGCATGGTGGGCATCATCAACATCAGTCCGGACACCAGCATGGCAGCGACCTGTGTATGGGTGACCGTAGAAATAAGCAGGCCCAGAGCTAGGGAGACGAAGATGAAGAGCAACGATACCACCACCAGCCAAAACAAACTGCCCGCCACAGGAACACCGAGCACATAGACTGAAAGCAGCAGGATGGTCACCAGATTGACAAACGACAGGACAAAATACGGCACCGCCTTGGCCAGAATAATGAAAAGCGGCTTTACCGGAGAGACGAGCAGGATTTCCATAGTCCCCGTCTCTTTTTCGCGTACGATGGAAATAGAGGTCATCATGGCACAAATCAGCATCAAGATGAGTCCCATGACACCGGGCACAAAATTGTAGGCACTCTTCATCTGCGGGTTGTAAAGCAACTTGAGCTGAGGGACGATGGCGGAAGCCTGCATTCCCGGCGGAAGCATCTCCTGCCCGGTTGCGGATATGATATTCATGGCATACCCCGCCTGCATGGTAGCCATATTGGGATCGGTGGCATCGGAGACAATCTGCACACTTGCCCCGCCCGTATAGAGATTGTCCGAAAAACGTTCGCTAAAGACAAGAACCATATCAATATCCCCTCTCCTGAAGAAATGATCAATGTCACCGGGAGAATAAAAACGGCGGGTAACGGAAAAGTATTCACTGGCATCCATACGGTCGATGATGCGACGGGTGATTACATCATTCGACGGGTCGAGGACGGCAACCCGCACATTCTTCACCTCCGTAGTGATGGCAAAGCCGAAAAGAATAATCTGAACAATGGGCATGCCCAACAGAATCAACATCGTACGCCGGTCACGGAAGATGTGGTAGAATTCTTTTCGGACAAAAGCTATGAACTGTTTCATTACTATATTAATCTGTTTTACACTTATACTTGCATCAGCTTGCGCACTTATCTGCACCTTAGTCAGCCGTTCGCACGGCTTGGCGGGCCAGTTGCTGGAATACATCGTCCATCGTAGCAGCCCCGAACTCCTGTTTCAGCCTCTCGGGGGTATCCAGCGCACGGATTACGCCGTCCACCATAATGGAGATACGGTCGCAATACTCCGCCTCATCCATAAAATGGGTGGTGACAAAGACGGTAATGCCCCGGTCGGCAGCCTGGTAAATCAATTCCCAGAACTGGCGGCGGGTAGCAGGATCGACACCCCCTGTCGGTTCATCCAGGAATACGATTTTCGGCTGATGGAAAATGGAAACGGAAAAAGCAAGTTTCTGTTTCCAGCCCAACGGAAGGCTTTTCACCAACGTGTCACGCTCCCTTTCCAGCCCCAGACGAAGGAGCAGTTCATCCGTCCTCGGAGCTATTTCCGCCTCAGGAATTCCATAGATGCCGGCAAAGAGGCGGATATTCTCCCATACCTTGAGATCCTCGTACAAAGAGAATTTCTGGCTCATGTAACCGATATTCTTTTTCACCTCCTCCGGCCGGGTGGCAACGTCAAATCCCGCCACACATGCTTTTCCGCCGGTAGGACGGCTCAATCCGGTGAGCATACGCATAGCAGTGGTCTTGCCTGCCCCGTTCGCACCCAAAAAGCCGAAGATTTCACCTTGGCGCACCTTGAAAGAGATATGATCTACAGCTGTAAAGTTGCCGAAACGCTTGGTCAGCCCGTCCACCTCTATCACGTAATCCTCGCGATTCTCCGCTTTCCCGTGCTGCAGACCCGCAGGACAGAGTATATCTGCAAACTTCCTCAGGATGCGGTCGGGAGTATCGATGCCCTGTATCATGCCTTCATGGATAAAAGCGATACGGTCACACTGGCGTGCCTCGTCGATAATCGGGGTGGAAGCGATGATGGTAATTCCCTGTTCCTTCAGCCGGCGGAGCATTTCCCAGAACTCCTTGCGCGAAACGGGATCCACTCCCGTGGTCGGTTCGTCCAGAAAAAGTACATCCGGCTTGTGGATAAGCGCACAGCTAAGGGCAAGTTTCTGCTTCATGCCACCGGACAAGGCTCCGGCACGGCGCTTACGGAAAGGTTCTATCTGCCGGTAGATATCACGTACCAGGTCATAATTCTCTTCGATGGTAGTATGGAAAACGGTGGCGAAAAAGTTCAGGTTCTCTTCTACCGTCAAGTCCTGGTAAAGAGAGAAACGCCCGGGCATATACCCCACCCGCCTGCGGATGGCTTTATAGTCCTTCACCGTATCCAGTCCGCAAACCGTAGCCGTACCCTCATCGGCAAGCAGCAAAGTGGCAAGGATACGGAAAAGAGACGTCTTACCCGCCCCGTCAGGACCGATGATGCCGAACAGTTCACCCGGCTGCACGGACAAGGAAACGCCCCGTAAGGCTTCCACCCGCCCGTAACGTTTAAAGACATCAGTTAAAGTTACAGCCTCCATACATTCCTATTTTCAGCATTCCGTCATTCTTGACAGCCACTTTTACGGCATACACCAGATTGGCACGCTCATCTTTCGTGAGAATCGTCTTGGGAGTAAACTCGGAACTGTCCGAAATCCAGGTGACTACACCCGGATACTCCTTCCGCACTTCTTTTCCATAGTCTGCATAAACCGTCACTTTCTGTCCCAGCTTCACCTCTGATAGTTGTTCGGAAGTGATGTAGGCACGCAAATAAATCTGTTCCATATCGGCCACCTTGAACAAGGGAGTTCCCGGTGCCGCCAACTCTCCCGCTTCGGCATATTTGGCCAGTACCGTTCCCGTCAGCGGAGAGACAATATGGCATTTCTTCAGTTGGTCCTCGATCTGCGCAACCTGGATACCTACCGAAGAGCTTTGCCACGTCAGGCTCCGGTCACTGTTCTGCAACGTGGAGTTCTGGGCTGCAAGTTGCTTGCGAAGTACTTCAAGCAGGGATTCCGCATCCTCCCACTGCTTCCTGTTGGCTGCACCGACACGAAGCAGGTTAGCCGCACGGTCACGCTCTCGCTGTGCCTGTACAATCTGCTCTTTCGTGGCGGCCACCTGTTTCAGAATGTCGGGACGCTGGCCTTCCACAGACTTGACACTGGCTTCCAGCTGAAGTTTCTTCAGATAAAGCTGGACTGTGTCGATGATGCCTACCTCCTGTCCCGCTTTCAGCAGCGTTCCCTCTTCCACATCAAGACCAAGAATCTTTCCGGAAGCCTCGGCAGAGACAATGACATCGGTGGCTTCAAAAGTTCCCGTAGCATCATATTCGGGAGTCCCGCTGCCACAGGCGGTGAGCAGGAACAAAAGAGAAAATAATTTGAGTGACTTCATACTATAATCCATAACTAATTGTTCAACGTATATTTTAACTGGCAGAGATTCATCAGCAGCTGCACTTCATGCAATGCCTTGGTCTGACGCGCCAGGTTCTCATTGGTAATCTCACGGAGCATATCGGTAACGGTCAGGGTTCCGTTCTCTACCTTGGCTTCGGCGGCACGGCGGATATTCCCGCGCAGACGGATAATCTCATCGTCATCCTCCATCTGCCGGCGCATGGATACAATGCCTGCATGCTGTCCGGTTTCCTGCAGACGTGTATTGAAAAGGAATACCTCCCTTCCGGTTTCTATCTCCCGACGGCTGTTGTCTATACGCCGCCGGTCATTCTTCAAGGTATAAAGGCTGCCGAAATTCCACACCATACGCACACCTGCCATGTAATAGGCATTGAACTCATCCTTCAGCATGTTCAGTCCCGGATTGCCGTATGCCCCCTGCACAAAAAGTCCGAAACGGGGCATCAGCCTGGCATTCAAGGTAGCCTCCTGCACTCTCAACTGTTCATTCCGTGCATCGAACAGACGAAGCTCCGGACGGTTATTCACACCTGCACTTTCCATCTCCTCCAAGGCGGGTTTCTGCAAGGAAACACTGCCGGGAATCTCTTTCCCGATAAAAGCGGAAAGCATATTCATGTACGCCCGGCGCGAAGCCTCCAGTTCAATGCGATGCTGCCTTGTGTTCAACAGTTCCACACTGACGGCATCCAGATCACTCTGGCTGGCTATGCCGTTGGCAATATAGTCGGACACCTGCTTGTGGGTTCTTTTCAAATCATCCTGCAAAAGTCCGTTTTGCTTCAGTTGTTCATCCAGCAACAAAATGCCGAAGAAAATCTGATTTACACGGTCGTTCAAAGCATACATATCCACATTCTGCTGTTCCAGTTCCACATCCGATGCCGCACGCGTCAAGCGCTTCCGGGCACGGATATCCCCACCGTCCCAAATGGTCTGCTGCAACTCCAGCATCACCTGGTACTGGTCTTTCGGGGCTGTCTTTATATCCACACCCGGTATCTCGACAGGCAGCTGGGTTATATCACTCTGATACGTCGCCTTGCCCGACAGCGAGAATTGGGGCAGATATCCCTTTCCGGCATTGGAGAGGTCATACTCGCGTGCCTTCTCAATCAATCCGTACCGGCGTACCAACGGATAGTTTTCCTGCGCCGAACGTCTGCATTCGTCCAGCGTAAGCTGGGCATGCGTCAATGCTGCCGCAAACAAAAAGGCAAGAGAGAGAATTGCTCGTTTCATATCCATATATATTTATCGTTTCATTCATCGGTGCAAAGATAGAGACATAACATAGCATGTCTACAATCCATTTGTTCGTAAAGATGTTCCAATAGTACGACTTTCTATAGGAAAAGACAAGGAATAACACGGTTTTCTTATCTTTGCCACAGAAATACCTACTGTCGTCAATAAAGCAATATATGGAAAAGAACATCCCCATAAGCGTAGCATTTGAAGATATCCGTAAACATCCGGATATCATCGCCAACTCCGTTTTTCGCTTCATAAACGATGATCTGGGCATGGTTGTCAGTTTCATACAGATGGGAAGCAAACTATTCCGCACCGGTCAACCCTACCGTGCCAAAGAAGGAAGAATCCTCCGTATCCTGCAAGGGAAAGGACGGATTTCCATCAACCTTATAGAATATGAAATTTCCGCGCACGACCTGATTATCATTCCGGACAACTCACTGATAGAAGCACTGGAAATCAGCCGGGACTACGATTTCCAGGTCATAATGCCCGTACCCGGCTTTCTGCCTGTGATGCAAGCTTCCATTCTCTCGGAAACTTACACACGAAACGGCATCCGCCTGTCACTCGACGAAACGGAATGGAAACATATCGGTACCTTCTTTTCCCTCCTATGGGATATGCTGCAGAGCTCTCCCTATCGCCGTGAAGCCATACAGCATCTGATTGTCTCATTGCTCTACAACCTGAAATACATCCATGAGCAAACCCGTACAAGCACCCAGATACGCTTGTCACGGCAAGAAGATATTTTCCGCCGCTTCATAGCATTGGTCAACAAATACAGCAAGCACGAACGTACCGTCAACTTCTACGCCGACAAGCTATACCTGACACCCCACTATCTGAGTACCGTCATCCGCCAGGCAAGCGGACAAACTGTAATGCAATGGATCAACCAAGCCGTCATTCTCGAAGCCAAGGTATTGCTGAAACATAGTGATCTACTGATATTCCAGATTTCAGATGAACTGAACTTTCCCAATCCGTCATTCTTCTCCAAATTCTTTAAAAGAATGACAGGAATAACTCCGGCAGAATATCAAAAACAGATATAGAAGGAAGCTGACAGAAATGTACAAATAGAACAATTTATAATTCATATCGACCTTTTCTATCAAACGGCAACCGGATAATTTTGTATTAAATATTAACGACTGAGATTATGAAACAAATTTATTGGATTCTTACGAGCGTTTCTCTGCTCTCCTTAACCTCCTGCAGTAACCGGCCCCAAGAGACAAAAACTCTCCAAACGGTAAAGATAGATACAGTGGCTTCGGCCGATGAACAGGCTTTCCTGCAATATCCGGGAAAGGTAAAGGCCGCACAAGATATCAGTCTCGCTTTCAGGGTAAGCGGAACTATCCAAAAGATTTATGTGGAAGACGGTAGCCGCGTACGGCATGGACAGCTGCTTGCCGAACTGGACCCGACGGACTATCAAGTACAACTGGATGCCACCGAAGCCGAATACCGGCAAATCAAAGCTGACGCCGAACGGGTCATGGCACTCTATAAGGACAATGGAACGACACCCAGCGCCAATGACAAGGCCGTGTATGGTCTGAAACAAATTACGGCCAAATACCGGCACCACAAAGACCAGCTGGAGTACACCCGCCTCTATGCCCCTTTCAACGGTTTCATTCAGAAACGCCTGTTCGATGCACACGAAACGATAGGTGCAGGCATGCCTGTACTCTCCATGATAAGCGGCGGAATGCCCGAGGTGGAAATCAATCTTCCGGCAGCCGAATATATCCGGCGGGGACAATTCAACAGTTATCATTGTACATTCGACGTTTATCCGGGACAGCTCTATCCTCTGAAGCTGATAAGCATTACCCCCAAAGCCAATGCCAACCAGCTATATACCGTACGGTTGCAACTGCTTGCCGACAAGCAGCCGTTACCGTCTCCGGGCATGAACACCATGGTCACCATCTATTGTGACAAGGAAAATTCACAGCGGTTGTCTGTTCCCAGCGGCGCCATTCTGCAGAAGGACGGCAAGGCACAGGTATTTGTCTATAACCCGTCCGACAACAAAGTAGATTGCCGTGAAGTCACCCTTCTGCGCCTGACGGGCAACGGGCGCAGCCTCATCAGCTCCGAAGAGCTGAAACCGGGCGAACTGATTGTCGCTTCCGGCGTACACCATATACAGGACGGGGAAACAGTGAGACCTCTCACCCCCACCACCCCAACCAATATCGGAGGACTGTTGTAAAACCAATCAATAACCATCAATTATCAAAAGACAATGGATATAAGTAAATGGGCATTTCAGAACCGTAACCTGATCTACTTCCTGATAGCAGTGCTGCTATTGGGCGGAGCCTATTCCTGCTATGAAATGAGCAAACTGGAAGACCCGGAAATAAAGGTCAAACTGGCCATGGTAGTGACGACCTATCCGGGTGCCTCGGCACACCAGGTGGAACTGGAAGTGACGGATGTACTGGAAAAAAGCATCCGCAGCATGGGCAATATAGACAACGTGGAAAGTTATTCCTTCAACGACCTCTCCTTGATACAGATAGAATTGACCACCACTACCCGGGACGAAGAAGTGGAGCAATGCTGGGACATGCTGCGCCGCAAGGTAAATGACGCACGCGCCTCGCTCCCCGACGGTGCCGCCACCCCTATCGTAAAAGATGATTTCGGCAATGTATTCGGCATGTTCTACGCATTGACAGGTGACGGACTGGATGACCGGGAACTGTCTGACTATGCCGAACTCATCAAACGTGAAATCAGTGATATGGAAGGCGTGGAACGGGTGGAACTGTACGGCAAACGTTCGGAATGCATCAACATTTCCTTGTTGCAGGACCGCATGGCCAATCTGGGCGTGAAACCCGCGGAGGTTCTCGCCACCCTGAACGGACAGAATAAAACGACATACAGCGGCTATTACGACAATGGAGACCTGCGTGTCCGTGTAACGGTGAGTGACAAGTTCAAAACCGTGGAAGACATCGGAAACATGCTTATCCAGGGCCACGATGACGACCAACTCCGCATGCGCGACATAGCGCGGATAGAAAAGGGATACGAAGAACCCACACGCAACGAAATGTTCTTCGACAGCGAACGGGCACAGGGCATTCTGATTGCAGCCTCCAGCGGTTCGGACATAGTGAAAGTGGGAGCCGCCGTAGAAAAGAAACTGGAACAACTCAAGGAAACCCGCCTGCCTGTGGGCGTGGAATGCCACAAAGTATTCTACCAGCCGGAACGTGTGGGCGCCTCCTTGGGAACATTCATCATCAACCTGATAGAATCCGTAATCATCGTAGTGCTCATCCTGATGATAGCCATGGGGTTCAAAAGCGGTGTCATCATCGGCATCAGCCTTGTGGTTACGGTGTTCGGCTCATTCCTGTTCCTCTATACTGCGGGCGGAACCATGCAGCGCGTGTCACTGGCCGCATTCGTACTGGCAATGGGCATGCTGGTGGACAATGCCATCGTCATCATCGACGGCATACTGGTGGATTTGAAAGCCGGCAAGGACCGGATGGAGGCAATGACTGCCATCGGACGGCAAACAGCCATGCCTCTGTTGGGAGCCACGCTAATAGCCATTATAGCTTTCCTGCCCATCTTCATGTCACCCGACACTGCAGGTGTCTATACACGCGACCTTTTTATCGTCCTCGCAGTATCTCTGCTATTGAGCTGGATACTGGCATTGATACACGTGCCGCTGATGGCCAACCGAAGGCTACATCCCGAAGTGGAGATCAGCGCTACAGGAAAACGGGAATACAAGGGCCGTACATACGCCGCACTGCGTGCCGCGCTGCGCTTCGGGCTGGCACACCGCTGGAGTTTCGTCCTGACCATGATTGCCCTTCTGGCATTATCCGCCTTTGGCTACCGGTATATGCGCCAGGGATTTTTCCCGGACATGGTTTACGACCAGTTATATATGGAATATAAATTGCCCGAAGGGAACAATTCCACACGGGTAGCGCAAGACCTGAGAGAAATAGAAGCCTACCTGAAGACCCGCAAAGAGGTGACCCACGTCACTACCTCTATCGGCGGGACACCGGGACGTTATAACCTGGTGCGCAGCGTCGCCAACCCGTCACTGGCCTATGGGGAACTCATCATTGACTTCACCTCTCCCGACGAACTGGTGGACAATATGGAAGAAATACAAGCCTACCTGACGTTGCATTATCCGGATGCCTACGTCAAAATGAAACGGTACAACCTGATGTTCAAGAAATACCCCATTGAAGCCCAGTTCATGGGACCTGATCCTGCCGTGCTGCATCAACTGGCAGACAGTGCACGCAGCATTATGGAGAGCACTCCCGAGGTATGCCTCATCACGACAGACTGGGAACCGCAAGTGCCGGTCCTCTCCATTGAATACGACCAGGCTGCCGCCCGCGCACTGGGACTGAGCCGGAATGATGTGAGCCTGTCCCTACTATCGGCCAATGGCGGTATCCCTATCGGCGCTTTCTACGAGGGCATACACCGGGACAATATCTACCTGAAATGCCTGGATGAAAAGGGACATCCGATAGAGGACCTTGCCAATACGCAAGTGTTCTCTTCACTGCCTTCACTGAACGGACTGCTGAACGAGGAAACCATGGTCAAGCTGAAAGCCGGCACCCTCTCGAAAGAAGAGCTCGTGGAAAGTCTGATGGGCAGCACACCGCTGAAGCAAATCAGCAAGAGCATTGACATCCGTTGGGAAGATCCCGTCGTGCCGCGTTACAACGGACAGCGCAGCCAACGTGTGCAGTGTTCTCCGGCTCCGGGCATAGAAACGGAAAAGGCACGCCTTGCCATTGCACGGAAGATTGAACAGATGGAACTTCCGGAAGGATATACACTGCACTGGCAGGGAGAAAAAAATGCCAGTGACCAGTCCATGAAATACCTGTTCAAGAACTTCCCGCTTGCCATCATTCTGATGATAGCCATTCTGATAATGCTGTTCAAGGATTATCGCAAGCCCCTCATCATCTTCTGCTGCATCCCCATGATTATCGTAGGTGTAGTGGCAGTAATGCTGCTGACAGGAAAAACGTTCAACTTCGTAGCCATCGTCGGTACACTGGGACTGATAGGCATGCTCATCAAAAACGGCATTGTACTGATGGATGAAATCACCTTACAGCTCCGGCAAGGCGTAGAGCCGACAACGGCACTGATAGACAGTGCCCAAAGCCGGCTCCGCCCTGTAACCATGGCGGCACTGACTACCATCCTCGGCATGATACCGCTGCTGCCCGATGCCATGTTCGGTTCACTCGCCGCATCCATCATGGGGGGACTGACATTCGGCACGTTGATAACATTGCTGTTTATACCGGTATTGTATGCCTTGTTCTTCGGCCTCACCCCCGCCCCCTCTCCGGCAGGGAGGGAAGAGAGAGAGCAAGGCACTCACAAGACGGAAGATTTTTCGGATATACAAACTTTAAACCATAAATTATGAACTTTAGAATCTCACAGCTTATTCAAGCCTGCCATACCGCCACTGCCCCGGCCTCCCCTCTCTTTCGGAGAAGGGGCGGAGATAAGGCCGTACTTTTCTTATTCCTCCTTTTCCCCCTCTCCCTCCCTGCCCAAGAGATACTGAACTTGCAGCAATGCAGGGAAATGGCACTGGAATACAATAAAGAGATGGCAGCTTCCGCCAAACAAACGGAAAGTGCCCACTATACCGCCAAAAGCTATCTTGGAAATTTCTTCCCTAACTTCACCGCCGGCGGAACGGGCATCTACAGCACAATAGACGGCAGCTTGGGCATACCGGGCGGTAACCTGCCCACCTTCCTGCCCCATGCGACCGGACAATTCCTGCCTAACGGCGGCTATGCATATTTTCCCGGCATAGACTTGAACTATAAAACAGGGACTATATATATGGGAGGCATACAAGTGGAACAGCCTCTCTATATGGGTGGAAAAATCCGTGCAGCCTACAAGATGTCTCTGTTGGGCAAGGAAATGGCACACATGAACGAAACCCTGACTGCCACCGAGGTCATTCTGAAGACAGACCAGGCTTACGCACTCGTAGTCAAGGCACAAGAAATGAAGAAGGTGGCCGACAAATACAATGCCGTCCTCACGGAGCTGATGAAAAACGTGGAAAGTGCCCACCGTCACGGACTGAAACCACAAAATGACGTTCTGAAAGTACGGGTGAAACTGAATGAAAGCGAACTCGGCATCCGCAAAGCAGAGAATGCCCTCCGCCTGGCTACCATGAACCTTTGCCATTACATCGGCAAGCCGTTGGCTACGGATATCCGAATCTCCGGTGACTTCCCTGAAATAGAACAGGATATCCGGATGCAGGTTTCCGATATCACAGCCCGTCCGGAATACGGTATCCTGAACAAACAGGTCTCCATTGCACAGCAGCAGGTAAAATTGAACCGCAGCGAACTGCTGCCCAAAGTCGGTATCAAAGGTTCGTACGACTACATACACGGATTTGAGCTGAACGGCCAGGACCTGTTTGACAAAGGCAGCTTCTCTGTATTTCTGAATGTCAGCGTCCCCTTGTTTCACTTCGGCGAACGGAGCAACAAGATACGTGCCGCCAAGGCCAAATTGGAACAATCACGCCTAGAACAGGAAAACATGAATGAACAAATGCTGCTGGAACTCACACAGGCAGCCAATAATCTGGATGAAGCCCGCCTGGAAAGTGAACTCTCAGACCGTTCATTGCAACAGGCGGAAGAAAATATGCGTGTCAGCAAAAGCCAGTATGAAGTAGGGCTGGAAACTCTGTCCGACCATCTGGAAGCACAAGTTCTGTGGCAACAGGCATACGAGACCCGCGTGGACGCACATTTCCGGCTTTATCTGAACTACATTACTTACTTAAAGGCTGCCGGCACGCTGTACGACAAGTGCTGCAAATGACAGGAGGTGTGTCAAAACTGATAAAAGAAATCTTTATTTTGACACACCTGCCCTTCTTATTTATACTCCTCCCACGACTTGATGGCGATGTCATCCACACTCATCGTGCAGAACGCATTGATGAACGCACTTGCCAGACGGGCATTCGTGATCAACGGAATATTGAGGTCGATAGCGGCACGGCGTATCTTATAGCCGTTATCCAACTCTCCGGCAGTAAGGTTCTTCGGAATATTCACCACCATATCTATTTCCTTCCTGTGGAGCATGTCCAGAGCCTGCGGATGTCCTTCCGGCTCGCTGGGCCAGTAAACGCGCGTATTTTCCACACCGTTTTCCGTAAGGAACTTGCTGGAACCTCCCGTGGCAAAAAGGTGATACCCCTTCTTCTGAAGCATGCGTGCCGCCGAAAGCATATCTACCTTCTGCTTCGGAGTACCGGTAGAAAGCAGGATGTTTTTCTTGGGAATACGGTAACCGACAGAAAGCATGGCCTTCAAGATGGCACAGGAGGTATCACTGCCGATACAGCCCACCTCACCCGTACTTGCCATATCCACCCCCAACACAGGATCTGCCTTCTGCAAGCGGTTGAAGGAAAACTGGCTTGCCTTGATGCCTACATAGTCCAGGTCGAAGAGGTTCTTGTCCGGCTTCTGTACAGGAATGCCGAGCATTACCTTCGTGGCCAGTTCGATAAAGTTGATTTTAAGCACCTTGCTGACAAACGGGAACGAACGGCTGGCACGCAGGTTACATTCAATCACTTTGATATCATTGTCCTTGGCCAGATACTGGATATTAAACGGACCGGAAATGTTCAGTTCCCGCGCAATCTCACGACTGATGCGCTTGATACGGCGTACCGTCTCTACGTACAATTTCTGCGGCGGGAACTGGATGGTGGCGTCACCGGAGTGTACACCGGCAAATTCGATGTGCTCGCTGATGGCGTATGCCATGATTTCACCGTCCTGCGCCACAGCATCCATCTCCACTTCCTTGGCATGCTCAATGAACTGGCTTACCACAACCGGATGTTTCTTGCTGACGTTCGCCGCCAGTTGCAGGAAGCGTTCCAGTTCCTCCCGGTTGGAGCAGACATTCATCGCCGCGCCCGAAAGAACGTATGAAGGACGGACCAATACCGGAAAGCCCACCTTATCGACAAAGGCATTGATATCTTCCAGAGAAGTCAGTGCCCTCCATTCAGGCTGGTCCACACCGATGCGGTCGAGCATGGCGGAAAACTTGTCACGGTCTTCGGCATTGTCTATACTCCTGGCACTTGTACCGAGAATGGGCACATTCTGTGCATCGAGACGCAAGGCAAGGTTGTTCGGTATCTGTCCTCCGGTAGACACAATGACACCGTGGGGATTTTCCAGTTCGAGGATATCCATCACACGCTCAAAAGTAAGTTCATCAAAGTAAAGACGGTCACACATGTCATAGTCCGTGGACACCGTCTCCGGATTATAGTTGATCATCACACTGCGATACCCCTCCTTGCGGATGGTATCCAGAGCCTGTACCCCACACCAGTCAAATTCTACGGAAGAACCGATACGGTAGGCACCGGAACCGAGAACAACGATCGACTTACGGTCGCCCAGATAATGTACATCATTGGCAACGCCGCTATAAGTCAGATACAGATAGTTGGTCTGTGCCGGATATTCGGCGGCAAGGGTATCAATCTGCTTCACTACCGGCAGGATTCCTGCACGCTTGCGCAAGTTGCGGACATAAAGAATCCCCTCCTCCATATCTCTTTCATAACCGACGGCACGGGCAATCTGGAAATCGGAGAAACCTTGTATCTTGGCTTTGCGCAACAAGTCCAAGGGGATGGTGGACGGTGCAAAAGAGTGCAACTCTTTCGAGGTATTCATGATGTTCATCAGCTTCTCCAGAAACCACTTGTCTATTTTAGTCAGTTCATGCACCTGACCAACGGTATATCCGGCCCGGAAAGCTTTTGATATAACGAAGATACGTTTGTCCGTGGGTTCCCGCAATGCCTTGTCGATATCGGCAATCACGAGTTCCTTGTTTTCCACAAAGCCGTGCATGCCCTGGCCTATCATGCGGAGGCCTTTCTGGATGGCTTCTTCAAAGGTACGCCCGATAGCCATGACCTCACCTACCGACTTCATGGAAGAACCGAGTTCTTTATCGACACCATGGAACTTGCCCAAATCCCAACGGGGTATCTTGCAGACCACATAATCCAACGCAGGTTCAAAAAAGGCGCTGGTAGTCTTCGTTACGGAATTCTTCAAATCAAAAAGCCCATAGCCCAAGCCCAGTTTTGCCGCCACAAAAGCCAGTGGATAACCCGTTGCCTTAGAGGCGAGTGCGGACGAACGGCTCAAGCGGGCATTTACCTCGATCACACGATAATCCTCACTGTTGGGATCGTAGGCATACTGCACGTTGCACTCTCCCACAATACCAATGTGGCGGATAATGCGGATGGCAAGTTCGCGCAGTTTGTGATAGTCCGCATTGCTCAATGTCTGCGAGGGGGCAATAACGATGGATTCACCCGTGTGAATCCCCAGCGGGTCGAAGTTTTCCATATTGCAGACCGTGATACAATTGTCAAAACGGTCACGGACTACCTCATATTCCACCTCTTTCCAACCTCTCAAGGACTTCTCTACCAGAACCTGCGGGGAGAAAGAAAAAGCTTTTTCTACCAGTACGTTTAATTCCGCTTCATTGTCACAGAACCCGGAACCCAGTCCGCCAAGGGCATACGCGGCACGGACAATGACCGGATAGCCCAATTCGGCAGCGGCACGGCGGGCATCTTCCACATTTTCCACAGCCTCACTCTGGATGGTCTTTACGTCAATCTCGTCCAGTTTCTGCACGAATATTTCACGGTCTTCCGTATCGATAATAGCCTGTACGGGGGTACCGAGCACCTTTACCCCGTACTTCTCAAATACTTTGTCCTTATAGAGAGCCACACCGCAGTTCAAAGCCGTCTGTCCTCCAAAGGCAAGCATGATGCCGTCCGGGCGTTCCTTCTCAATCACTTTTTCCACGAAGTACGGAGTGACGGGCAAGAAATAAATCTGGTCGGCAACCCCTTCCGAAGTCTGTACCGTAGCAATGTTGGGGTTGATAAGAACTGTATGGATACCCTCCTCTTTCAGTGCCTTGAGTGCCTGCGAACCGGAGTAGTCAAACTCTCCCGCCTCACCGATTTTCAATGCTCCGGAACCCAGAAGCAGGACTTTCTTTATATTGTCTTCTTTCACGTCAATAATTATTGATTACTAATTACAAATTACCTTCAAAAACCACCCATGACTAACTTCACAAAGTCATCAAAGAGGAATTCCGTATCTGTAGGCCCGCTGGCAGCCTCCGGATGGAATTGTGCCGAGAACCAAGGATTGCGTTTATGGCGGATACCTTCGTTGGAACCATCGTTCATATTGATGAAAAGCGGTTCCCAGTCTTCGTTCAGCGTACCGTTATCTACTGCATAACCGTGGTTCTGCGAGGTGATGAAACAACGTTCCGTACCCACCATGCGCACCGGCTGGTTATGGCTGCGATGACCGTATTTCAGCTTGTATATCTTGGCTCCTCCGGCTTTGGCCAACAACTGGTTCCCCATACAGATGCCGAAAATGGGAAGTGCCTCGTCCTTCATCGCCTTACGGATATTCTGTACGGCCGCATCACACGTATCGGGGTCACCGGGACCGTTGGAAATAAACAGGCCGTCAAATTCCAGTCCGTTGTAATCATAGTCCCAGGGAACACGGACTACCGTCACATCCCGCTTCAGCAGACAACGGATAATGTTGGTCTTCACCCCGCAATCAACGAGAAGTACCCGCTTCTTCCGTCGGGAGTTGAGGTCCAGAGACCCAGAGTTGAGGTTTAGAGATCCAGAGTTGAGGTTCAGGATCCTGGAGTCGAGGTCTGAGAGTTGGGCGTTAAGCTGTGCCGCAGGGGCATCTACACTCAAATGCAAGCTTTCCGTTCCGGCATATGCAATGATATCCTTGCAGCTTACCCTATCTACATAATTAATGTCTCCATAATTATCAACGCCCCATTGTCCGCTGTCCGGTTCATCGTCAAAGACAATCTTGCCCATCATCACACCATGTTCCCGGAGAATTTTAGTCAGTTCACGGGTATCGATACCTGTGATTCCCGGAACCTGTTCGCGCTTCAGCCAGTCATCGAGACTCTCCACCGCATTCCAGTGGTTATAGTTTTCAGAATAGTCACTCACAATAATGGCCTCGGCATGGATATGCCCACTCTCCATGAACGTAGCCAGCCCATTCGGTTCAACAGTAAAAGGAGGCACTCCATAATTGCCCACCAACGGGTAAGTAAGCGTCATCAACTGTCCGGCATACGAAGGGTCGGTCAAGCTCTCGGGATAACCCGTCATGGCTGTATTGAAGACCACCTCTCCCGCTACCGTTTTTTCATAACCAAACGACTTGCCGTGAAACACGGTGCCGTCGTCAAGGAGAAGCCTCACCCCCTTCCCCTCCCCCGCAGGGAGGGGGGAAGAAGTCAGATTTTGTTTGTTATTTTCCTTATTCATATATGTTATGTATAGTATCACCTGTCACAATTCCATGCCATCTCCTCCCTACGGGGAAGGGGGAAGAGAAGGCTAAAATTGATATACCTGTTCTATATAATCAATAAATGCCGCATTCAGCAACTTCACCCCGCCCGGAGTGGGATAATCACCGCTGAAGTACCAGTCTCCCGGATGCTTCGGACAAGCCTCATGCAACCCTTCAAGAGGTTGATAGACAATCTGCACCTGGGCTTTCGTCCCTTTCGGAGTCAGCAGTTCCACCATCTTGGCGGAAATCTCCTCATTGGTGAAAGGAGCATAGATATCCTTCACATAGTTCACCATCTGCTCCTTGGGCAGTCCCACCTGCTCTTTGGACTTGCGGTAAGCGGCGGCAATCACATCTTTCATATCCCGTTCTTTCAACAATTCAACGGCTGCCTTGAAAGCGATGAATTCACTCATCCTCGACATGTCTATACCGTAATAATCGGGATAACGCACTTGTGGCGAAGAGCTGACAATCACTATCTTTTTCGGATTGAGACGGTCGAGGATACCGATGATGCTCTGCCTTAAAGTAGTGCCGCGCACAATGCTGTCGTCTATGATAACGAGGTTGTCCTCACCGGGCACGAGACTGCCGTACGTGATGTCATATACATGGGCCGCCAGGTCATTGCGGCTGTTGCCCTCGGCTATGAACGTGCGCAGCTTGATATCCTTGATGGCCACCTTCTCGCTCCGTATGCGGCGTGACAGGATGCGTTCCAGTTCGTCATGGCCGGGAGCATGTCCCAACGCGTCTATCTGATAGACCTTTTCTTCGTTGAGATACTCATCCAGCCCCTGCAACATCCCGTAGAAAGCCACTTCCGCCGTGTTGGGGATGAAGGAGAAAACGGTATGGTCTATATCATAGTCGATGGCTTTCAATATGTTGGGAACCAGTTTCTCGCCAAGCAGTTTGCGCTCGCGGTAAATGTCCGCGTCACTGCCACGGCTGAAGTAAATGCGCTCGAACGAGCAAGGTCTCACCTCACGCGGCTTGTTGATCTGCACCGTACGCACCTTTCCCGCCTTATGGATGAACATGGCTTGTCCGGGTTGCAGTTCCCTGATGGAGCCGGCGGGTACGTTAAGAGCCGTCTGTATCACCGGACGCTCACTGGCAAGTACCACTATCTCATCATCCTGATACCAGAATGCGGTACGGATTCCCCAGGGGTCACGGACAGCGAATGTCTCCCCGCTTCCGGTAAGCCCGCACATCACATATCCTCCGTCCCACTCCTTGCTTGAAGTGCGCAGCACATTGGCAAGGTCGATGTGGTCTTCTATATAACGGGTGATCTCCATCCCTGCCAGCCCTTCCGCCTCGGCAAGATTGAATACGCGCTCTACCTCCCGGTCCAGACGGTGGCCTACCTGCTCCAGCATGATATAAGTATCGGCATACTTCCGCGGATGCTGGCCGATGGCGGTGATACGCGCAAAAATCTCGTCCACGTTCGTCATGTTGAAGTTGCCGCAGAGGGCCAGATTCTTTGCGCGCCAGTTGTTGCGCCGCAGGAACGGATGGACATACGAAATGCCGGACTTCCCGGTAGTAGAGTAACGCAGATGCCCCATATAGACCTCTCCGGCAAAAGGCAACACCCGTTTGGCGTACCCTGCATCATGCAGTTGTTCTTTGGGCAGGTCTTTAAAGTTGCTCTGTACCGTACCGAAGATTTCAGTAATGGCACTTGAGCCGAGCGCACGTTCACGGAACATATATTCCTCACCGGGATTGGCTTCCAGTTTCACACAAGCCAGACCGGCCCCTTCCTGCCCACGGTTATGCTGTTTCTCCATGAGGAGATAGAGCTTGTTCAGACCATACATCCAAGTTCCGTATTTCTCCTCATAATACTCCAACGGTTTCAGCAGGCGTATCATGGCAACGCCACATTCATGCTTCAGTTGTTCCATTTATTCCTATTTTGTTGATTTACTGACTATCTACACATATATCTATGCTTCCGCACACCGTAAGGTAACTCTTTTTTTTAAATGTATGCTGCGGACTTGAAACAGTTTAAGGACGGCGTAGCTTTCAAGAATGCCGTTATGAATGAGGGCGAGACGTCGGGAAAAGAAATAATAGCCTACGATTCCACACATAATTCTATCAGTATTTGATTAGCGCTGCAAATATATATATTCTTGAGAACATAAAGTTAACCTTTCGCCTATTTATTTATCAAAAGGAAACCTCGTTCCTACTTATCATTTTAAACTTAATCATAGAATCAATTCATAATCGTACTCACAGTTCTAACCATAAAAACACTTCTAAATGACGGTCGCGAATATAGATGAACAAAGTGATTTTTAACGATTAGAATCTTAAAAGTTAACAACCCGGCAACATCTATTAAACCATGTTATAAGTGGGCTTCCTTTCCTTCGGGAATTTGGAGATTACCATAAAAACCGTACCTTTGCAATGTGTTTTTCATAGTATTAGATTTAAGGTTAACAAAAAGATTGGCTGTCTGGGAAGATAGCCTTTTTTTATGCCTTAAAAACACACTCCCCCGAAACCCGTTTAATTGGAAATTTGCACTATCTTTGCACTCACAAAAAAAGCCAATATCAAGCAAAAAGCATGAAGAGTACCGCAATCACCGGAAATACGATCCGTTTTCGCCGTTGGAGCAGAAAAGCCTACGCCGCATTTGCCAGCATAGGCCGATGCGTCACTATCGGTTGCCTGCGCAAAAGCGTAGCGGACAGTTCACTGTCAAAGCAGAAGAAAACGGGAACTGCCGGTCATGCGGGATGCGGCGAAGAAAGTACCTGGAAAGGAATCACCCACAGCAGGCAGACGGATATCGGCATCCCATCAGGGAGCGAAGCGGCTCTTGTCAACGGGATTATGGAACCGGGAACAAACCTGCAGGTACTGTTCCGGGAACCGGTTACTTGCGCCTATGCAAATACGGGCAAGCAGGAAACATACATTTCAGAAACAAAAAATATGACAGGCACGGATTGCCGGAATCATGCAGCTCACACGATGCGCCGCATGGACTCCGGCAATCCGTGCCTCTTTTTTATCCACCCATTTTATAACAAAAGGATATGACTGTAAACGAACTGAAAGCAATTGTATTGCAAGGTGGCTCCCTTAAAGAGGAACAGGCAGAATGGCTGGCCACCCAACCAGACAAGGAAGCACTATACGAAGCCGCACACGGGATAACCAAAGCCCTGGCCTCAGAGGAATTTGATATGTGTTCCATCATCAATGCCAAGTCGGGACGATGCCCGGAGAATTGCAAATGGTGTGCACAATCAGCACACTACAAGACCCAAGCGGATGTCTATGACCTGGTAGGCAAAGAAGAATGCCTGCGGCATGCCCGGCACAACGAAGAGCAAGGCGTAGCCCGTTTCTCATTGGTAACCAGCGGAAGAAAGCCTTCGAGCAAGAATATGGAAAAATTATGCGAAGCGGCACGACACATGCGTAAACACTCGTCCATACAGCTGTGTGCCTCGTTAGGATTGCTGGACGAAGAAGAAATGCGCGCCTTGCACGAAGCCGGAATTACCCGCTACCACTGCAATCTCGAGACCGCTCCTTCCTACTTCCCTCACCTGTGCAGTACCCACTCCCAGGAAGACAAGCTGCGTACACTGAAAGCTGCCCGCAATGCCGGTATGGACATCTGTAGCGGAGGCATTATCGGCATGGGCGAAAGCATGCAGCAGCGTATCGAATTTGCTTTCACCCTGAAAAACCTGGAAGTCCAGTCCATCCCCATCAATTTGCTAAGCCCCATTCCCGGCACCCCATTGGAAAAGCAGGAACCGCTGAGCGAAGAAGAGATACTGACCACCATCGCACTGTTCCGCTTCATCAACCCCACGGCTTTCCTGCGTTTTGCCGGAGGACGTTCGCAGCTGAGCAAAGAAGCAGTAAAGAAAGCCCTGCATATAGGAATCAACTCTGCCATTGTAGGAGATCTGCTGACCACGCTCGGCTCCAAGGTATCAGAAGACAAAGTGCTGATTGAAGAGGCGGGCTACCGTTTCAGCGATTCGCAGTTCGACCGCGAGCATCTTTGGCATCCCTACACTTCAACCACCCATCCCCTGCCCGTATATAAGGTGAAGCAGGCGGAAGGCGCGACGATTACCCTGGAAAGCGGACAGACGCTGATTGAAGGAATGTCGTCATGGTGGTGCGCCGTACACGGTTACAACCATCCCGTACTGAACCGGGCGGCGGAAGAGCAACTGCGCAAGATGTCGCACGTCATGTTCGGAGGCCTGACCCACGACCCTGCCATAGAATTGGGCAAACTGCTGCTGCCTTTAGTACCGCCCTCCATGCAGAAGATATTTTATGCGGACTCCGGTTCGGTAGCCGTAGAAGTAGCTTTGAAAATGGCTGTGCAATACTGGTACGGCAAAGGAAAAGAGAAAAAGAACAACTTCGTAACCATCCGTTCCGGATATCACGGAGACACATGGAATGCGATGTCCGTATGCGACCCGGTGACAGGCATGCACTCCCTGTTTGGCCCGTCATTGCCTGTACGCCACTTTGTTCCGCAACCCTCCTCGCGGTTCAACGGCGAATGGAATCCGGAAGACCTCCTCCCTCTGAAAGAAACAATAGAACGGCACCACGACGAATTGGCCGCACTTATCCTCGAACCCATCGTACAAGGTGCAGGCGGCATGTGGTTCTATCACCCGCAGTATCTGCGTGAAGCAGCACGTCTCTGCAAGGAATACAATCTGCTGCTGATATTCGACGAGATTGCGACGGGATTCGGACGGACCGGCAAACTGTTCGCCTGGGAACATGCCGGTGTGGAACCGGACATCATGTGCATAGGCAAGGCGCTGACCGGCGGATATATGACACTCTCTGCCGTGCTGACGACGAATGAGGTGGCAGACACCATCTCCAACCACTCGCCCGGCGCCTTCATGCATGGGCCCACTTTCATGGGCAATCCGTTGGCATGTGCCGTGGCATGTGCATCGGTCCGGCTACTGACGTCTCCCGAATATGACTGGCAAGGAAAGGTCAACCGCATCTCCCGGCAACTTCAGGAGGAACTCGCCCCTGCATGGGAACTGCCTTCGGTAAACGATGTACGTGTATTGGGCGCCATCGGTGTCATCGAAACCAAGACACCGGTAGACATGGCATGGATGCAACGGCGCTTTGTGGAGGAGGGTATCTGGGTTCGCCCATTCGGCAAGCTGGTTTATCTGATGCCACCGTTTATCATAGAGCCGGAGCAGTTGACGAAACTGACAAGGGGGCTGATGAACAGCCTCACCCCCGAGGAGGTGCGTCAGAACTGATAAAAAAGAAAGATTAGGAAAGACAGCAAGATATATGCATGATGATAAAAGACAATATGATGAAGAAGCAAGACAATGAGACAACCATGTTGGGGGTGAGGCTCCAAGAATTAGAATCGCACAGCAACCTTCGTCGCCTGCCTTCAATGGTACACGACGGAAGGGAAGTCATCGTAAACGGCCGGCGAATGCTGAACCTTTCATCCAACGATTATTTGGGCCTGGGCACAGACAGAAAGATCAGGGAAGACTTCTTACAGACACTTACACCGGATTCATTCCTGCCCACTTCCTCCTCCTCCCGCCTGCTGACGGGCAACTTCAGCGTTTACGAGGAGCTGGAGGCAGAATTGGCCGCACAATTCGGCACAGAAGCCGCCTTGGTATTCAACAGCGGTTATCATGCCAATACCGGTATCCTGCCTGCTGTAAGCAATTCACAGACCCTGATATTGGCAGACAAACTGGTACATGCCAGTATCATCGACGGCATCCGGCTTTCAGCAGCACGCTGCATCCGCTACCGCCACAATGACCTGAACCAGTTGGAACGACTGTTGAAGGAACACACCCAATCCCATCAACAGGTCATCGTCGTAACCGAAAGCATATTCAGCATGGACGGTGACAGGGCCGACCTCCAGTCTCTGGTACAATTGAAACACCGCTACGGTAACGTATCGCTATATGTGGATGAAGCGCACGCTTTCGGAGTGCGCGGCAAGCACGGACTGGGATGTGCGGAAGAAGCCGGGTGCATCCATGACATAGACTTTCTGGTAGGCACATTCGGAAAAGCAGGCGCATCGGCAGGCGCATATATTGTCTGCAGCCGGGTGCTTCGGGAATACCTCGTAAACTGCATGCGTACACTTATTTTCACCACTGCCCTGCCTCCCGTAAACATCGCCTGGACTTTGTCCGTCATACGCAGAATCCCCGAAATGCAGGAGGAGCGGAAGCATCTGGACCGAATCAGCCGTACATTGCGCGAAGCATTGGAGGCCAAGGGTTATTCCTGCCCCAGCGTAAGCCACATCGTACCGCTGGTGGTCGGTCCCAGCGCAGACACCGTGATCCGTGCGGAAGAGTTACAACGGCACGGTTTCTATGCATTGCCGGTCCGCCCGCCCACGGTGCCCGAAGGAACATCGCGAATCCGCTTTTCACTGACAGCGGATATCAGAGAGGAAGAGATAGAAGAACTGATAAAGCACATCAGCTAAAAGGTCCGTTCACTGTGTGCGAAGCTATACTATATCCATCAAGCAATAAAAGAAGATTATGAAACAGACTTATATTATACATGAACATCATCCCCGCCTGCTGCTATTCTTTGCCGGATGGGGAGCAGACGAGACACCTTTCAAAACCTACCGTCCCGAACGCAGTGATTTCATGGTATGCTACGACTACCGCACTTTGGATTTTGACAAGTCCGGCCTGGATGAATACAAGACGGTCAACATCGTCGGCTGGTCCATGGGAGTGTGGGCTGCTTCGCAGGTGGTACCGCAACTGTCGTTACCCATAGCAGACAGCATTGCCATCAACGGCACCCCTTATCCCATCGACGAACATTTAGGCATTCCTCCCGTCATCTTCCGCGGCACATTGGACGGGCTCACCGGAGCCTCCCTGCACAAATTCCTCCGCCGGATGTGTGCAGACGGAACCGCCTTCAGAGCCTTCCTGCAAATCACCCCGCAACGTCCGCTGGAAGAGCTTCGCGACGAACTGGCAGAGATTGAAAAGATGTATAAAAGGCTTCTTCCCGCCACCTTCCATTGGCAACAGGCCGTTGTGGGCAGCAATGACCGCATCATCCCGCCCGCCAATCAATTGCAGGCCTGGGAAGCATCAGGGACTCCGGCACGGCAGACGGAAGACGCCCACTATCAAGAAGAACTATTCCGCCACTATCTGCAAGAACTATGGACAAGCAACTGATAGCCGAACGTTTTGCCAAAGCGCGCAGCACTTATACCCGCGAAGCCCGCGTACAACAACAGGTTGCCGGGAAAATGATGCGGATACTGACAGATGTCCTGTACTCTGCCGAGCATATCCTGCCGGAAACTCTATCCGCACGTTTCCGGCACATCGTGGAATTCGGCTGCGGCACGGGCAGTTATTCCCGTATCCTGCTACAGACGCTGCAACCCGACACTTTATTGCTGAACGACCTTTGCCGGGAAATGGAGGAGTGCGTCGGAGAGCTCTGTTCCACACAAGCCATCCCCCGAAAGGAGGGCAGCACGGAGACTGAAGTCCGTTTTCTGCCGGGAGATGCAGAGAGCCTTGACTTCCCCGAATACACGGACTTGATAACTTCCTGTTCCACCCTGCAATGGTTCAATGATCCGGAAGCTTTCTTTCTCCGTTGCCACCATGCACTGGCAAAGGACGGTATCCTCGCCTTCAGCACTTTCGGGACAGAGAACATGCATCAAATCCGCCGTCTGACCGGACACGGACTGGACTATCTGCCCGCCAAGCGCCTTCAACAACTGTTGGCTCCCCACTTCGACGTACTTCATGCCGAAGAGGAGATTGTATCCCTCTCCTTCACCACGCCGCAAGCCGTCTTGAAACATCTGAAACAAACCGGAGTGACAGGCACCGAAAAGAGGATATGGACACGCGGACGGCTGCAAAGGTTCTGTGAGGAGTATATCCGGCAGTTCACTGATGCAGACGGGAACGTGACGCTGACTTATCACCCTATTTATATCATCGCCAAAAACAAGAAACCGGTTTAAATCCCACTTCATCTTTCTTTGAGAAAATAAGATAAAGGAATAAATAGGACAAGAGTATAAAAACTTATCGCAAGAGAAAATTCAAAAAGGAACTAAAACAAATAACAACAATGGAATATAAGACAATGGAATCTCAGATTTACTTCATCAGCGGCATTGATACCGATGCCGGAAAAAGTTATTGTACTGCCTGGTATGCCCGTCAACTTGCCCAAAACGGCAAACGCGTCATCACGCAGAAATTCATACAGACCGGAAATGTAGGCCATTCCGAAGACATCGACCTTCACCGACGCATCATGGAGACAGGTTACCTGCCCGAAGACCGCGAAGGACTTACCATGCCCGAAATATTTTCTTATCCCTGCTCTCCACACCTTGCCGCCCGCATAGACCGGCGCCCCATTGATTTCAATAAGATAGAACGGGCAACCCTGGAACTTGCCCGCCGCTACGACATCGTTCTTGTAGAAGGTGCCGGCGGTCTCATGGTACCTTTGACAGAGGAATATCTGACAATAGACTATATAGCAGAAAAGCAATATCCGCTTCTCTTTGTAACTTCCGGCAAGCTGGGCAGCATCAACCATACCCTGCTGAGCCTGGAAGCCATCAAAAACAGAGGCATCAGGCTGGATACGGTATTGTATAATCTCTATCCCACCGTGGAAGACAAGACCATTCAGGAAGACACGATGCAATACATCAAAAATTACCTGGCAAAGCATTTTCCGGACACAAAGTTCGAGGTGGTGCCGGAGATCTGACAGGGAGAAAGTCAAAAAAACGCAAGTCCCAGTATTTCTTGTAACGAAATTTAGTACCTTTGCGACGCATAAAACGTCTTACGACACATGGAAGCATTTACATTTGACCACACTGAAAAAATACTGCTTGTTGCGACAGGCATTCTTTTCATCACTCAAGTCCTCTACTACTTTTGTCTTTACAACCGTATCCACATGCGTAGCCGTGCCACCAAACGGGGTGATACGCACTTCACACAGGAGTTGCCGCCCATATCGGTCATCATCTGCGCCCGCGAGGAATCCGAGAATCTGCGCCGCAACCTAAGTGCCGTGCTGGAACAGGATTATCCGCAGTTTGAAGTGATAGTCATTAATGACGGCGATACAGATGAAAGCGAAGATTACCTGACTTTGCTGGAAGAAAAATATCCCCACCTCTATCATAGCTTTGTGCCCGGTTCTTCCCGCTATATCAGCCGGAAAAAATTGGCTATCACCCTTGGTATCAAGGCAAGCAAGCATGACTGGCTGGTCTTTACGGATGCCAAATGCCTGCCGCAAAGCAACCAATGGCTCCGGCTGATGGCACGCAATTTCACCTCCCGCACCCAGGTGGTACTGGGCTACAGTGGTTACGAACGCGGCAAAGGCTGGCTGCATAAACGGGTATGTTTCGACAACCTGTTTACCTCCATGCGCTACTTGGGATTTGCTTTGGCCGGCAGCCCTTATATGGGTATCGGACGCAATCTTGCTTACCGCAAGGAACTGTTCTATCAGCACAAAGGATTCTCCGCCCATCTTAATCTGCAACGGGGAGACGACGACCTGTTCATCAACCATGTAGCCACCCCGGAAAACACAAGGGTAGAAACCGATGTGAATGCCATTGTACGTGTACAACCTGTTGTACGCGCCAAAGACTGGAGAGAAGAAAAGATCAGCTACGCTTCTACCTCAAGACTGTATCATGGAGCACAACGTTGGCTGGCAGGATTGGAAACCTTGACACGCCTGGCTTTTTACGGTACATGGACGGCAACTCTCGTCATCGGCATCCTGAATTTCCATTGGCTGTCAGCAGGCATCGCGTTTCTGCTCTTCCTGTTGCGTTTTGCCACACAAGCCGTCATCATCAACCATACTGCCAAAGAGCTGGAGGAGAAACGAAGGTATTACTTTACGTTGCCGGTATTCGACATGCTGCAACCGGTACAGTCCCTACGTTGGAAACTGTATTGCCTGTTCCGCAAGAAAAGCGATTTTCTGAGAAAATAAAAGATTACTCGTAACGGATGGAAGTTGCCGGGCTGATGCGCGTAATAAGGTAAGAAGGGCCAAGCAGCATAAGAACCGATGCCAGCAAAGTACCCGCATTCAGCAACAGGAACAGCCAGATATTAAAGGACACGGGAACCGTATCCATATAATATGTTTCCGGATCAAGCTTGAACAAACCGAACCAGTGTTGTACGAAATAGAATGCAAGGCCGATAACATTGCCCCATAGCATTCCCTTCCCTATCAGAAAAACTGAAAACCACAGGAAAACTTTGCGGATGGTAAAATTATCGGCACCCAAGGACTTTAATACACCGATCATGGAGGTACGTTCGATGATAATGATCAGTAAACCGGAAACCATGGTAAAGCCGGCTACTCCAATCATCAGAATAAGGATTACCCAGATATTCACATCCAGAATGCCCAGCCAGGCGAATATCTGAGGATTAAGCTGTTCCACGTTACGGACACAATATTCAGCCCCGTTCCGGTCGGGCCGTTCATCCGTATCGGCAGCTATCCGGTAAGTGGTTTCCTCCAGTGTGCCGTAATCGCGCAATTCCAGTTCCACACCGCTCACCTGATCCGGTTCCCACTTATTCAGACGGTTCACCATATTCAAATCGGTCAACAGGAAAAGGTTGTCATATTCGGAAAAGTTAGTCTGGTAAATCCCTGCAATTACCAGGCGACGGGCGCGTACATCCTCCTGTATGTAATAAGTGTCGATCTTGTCTCCAAGTTTCAGTTTCAGCTTACCGGCAAGGGATTTAGAAATTACTACCCGGTTGGAAGAAGCCGAATCACTGAACTGCGGAATGTCACCCTCCACCAGATGACGGCAAAAGAACGCCCTGTCATATTCCGGCCCGACACCTTTCAGCACTATTCCCTGAAAAGCGTCCGAAGTCTTTATCATGCCCGGTTTGGTGGAGTACCGCTGTACATGCTTTACCTCCGGATAGGCGGACAGAGCCGTCAGCATACTGTCTCCCACCACAACCGGACGAGTTTCGTATGAACGTACGGCATCCAGGTTGCTTACCTGGATATGCGCTCCGAAACCTACCACCTTCTCACGCACCTCGCTCTTGAACCCGACAATTACGGACACAGCAATAATCATCACCGCCAGTCCGATGGCAATGCCAATCATGGCGATGAGCACGGCAGGCCGGGAAACCTGCTTGCCCGGCTCCGAGTTGCGATAGATACGAAGGGCTATAAAGCGGGATAAGTCCATATTCATTATTCCTTACGTCCCGGATACGCCTCCAATGCTTTCTGAAGTACCAAAAGAGCACGGTTCAAATCGTCCTTCTTCAGCACGTATGCTATACGGACCTCGTTACGCCCGGAGCCGGGTGTTGTATAGAAGCCGGAGGCAGGAGCCATAAAGACCGTCTGGCCTTCGTATTCAAATTCAGAAAGGCACCATGCGCAGAACTTGTCCGAATCATCTACCGGCAACTTGGCCACCGTATAGAAAGCCCCCATCGGGATGGGCGAATAGACACCGGGAATACGGTTCAAACCATCAATCAGGCATTTACGGCGCTCCACATATTCATCGTACGTATCACGCAAATAGTCTTCACCGGCATCCAAAGAAGCCTCGGCAGCAATCTGGCCGATTAAAGGAGGACTGAGGCGCGCCTGGCAGAACTTCATTACGGCATCGCGTATCTCTTTGTTTTTCGTTATCAGCGCACCGATACGGATACCGCATTCCGAATAACGCTTGGACACGGAATCAATCAATACCACATTATTCTCAATACCCTCCAAATGGCAGGCTGAGATATAAGGAGAACCCGTGTATATGAATTCACGATACACTTCATCCGAGAACAGGAACAGATCATACTTCTTCACAAGGTCGCGAATCTGGTTCATCTCACGACGGGTATAAAGATAACCGGTAGGATTGTTGGGATTGCAAATCAAAATGGCACGGGTGCGTTCGTTTATCAGCTCTTCGAACTTTTCCACCTTAGGCAATGAGAAACCTTCTTCAATGGTGGTGGCAATCGTACGTATCTTTGCTCCGGCAGAAATGGCAAACGCCATATAGTTGGCATAGGCCGGTTCGGGAACAATAATCTCATCACCCGGATTCAGGCAGGCAAGAAACGAAAACAACACCGCTTCCGAACCGCCGGAAGTTATGATGATGTCATCAGCCGTCAGATTGATATTATATTTCTGATAGTAGCCCACCAATTTCTCGCGGTAGCTGCGGTATCCTGCACTGGGACTATATTCCAACACTTTCCGGTCTATATTGCGTATCGCATCAATCGCGACTTGCGGTGTAGGCAGGTCGGGTTGGCCGATATTCAGGTGAAATACATGTACGCCTCTTTGTTTGGCAGCATCTGCCAAAGGGGCAAGCTTTCTGATAGGAGATGCAGGCATCTCTACTCCGCGAATGGATATTGTTGGCATGAGATAATTTACTATTAACGATTGACGATTGATATTGCTATCATTTGATTATTAAAGTGCAAATGTAGCGATTTATTTGAAACCCAAAGGATGCATAGACATAAAAACTTTAAAAACCTTATCTATATTAAAAACGCTATGTTATATGAAAAGAAACTTGTACCTTTGAAATATCAAACAAATAAGCAACTACAATTGTTAAACCGTAAATTATTAAACCACTATTAATAATATGGTCATCAACCTAATAACCTTTGCTTCTATCCTGCATAAGCAAGCGTCCATCCGTAGTTCACATGAAGTGATATTGACTGAATTGGAAAAATACTTTACTGTCAACTTTATCGACTACCAGGATATAGACAAACTGACGCCCAATGATTTCAGTATTCTGTTCATTGCTACCGGGGGAGTGGAACGGCTGGTTATCCAGCATTTCGAATCTCTTCCCCGTCCTGCCATTCTTTTAGCAGACGGCATGCAGAACTCTCTTGCCGCCGCATTGGAAATTTCCTCCTGGCTGCGGGGACGAGGAATGAGAAGTGAAATCCTGCACGGCGAATTGTCAGAAATCATCAAACGGATTTTCGTATTGTACAGCAACTTCAAGGCTCAGCGCAGTCTTGTAGGCATGCGCATAGGCGTAATGGGCACTCCGTCCAACTGGCTCATCGCGAGTAACGTGGACTATCTGCTTGCCAAACGCCGTTGGGGAATTGAATATATAGATGTTCCGTTGAACCGGGTTTATGAATATTATGAACAGATAACGGATGATGAGGTCGGTGAAGCCTGCGCCTCCCTTGCCGGAAAGGCACTTGCCTGCCGTGAAGCCACACCGGAAGATATGATAAAGGCCATGCGCCTCTACCATGCCATCAAAAAGATTGTGGAAGAAGACAAGTTGAGCGCCATTACCCTGAGCTGCTTCCGCCTGATAGAACAGACCGGCACTACCGGCTGTCTCGCCCTTGCCCTGCTGAACGACGAAGGAATCATAGCCGGCTGTGAAGGTGACTTACAATCCATATTCAGCATGCTTGTTGTAAAAGTGCTGACCGGGAAATCTACTTTCATGGCGAATCCTTCCATGATCAATGCCCGCACCAACGAAGTCATACTGGCACATTGCACCGTAGGCATTGCCCAAACAGAGAAGTTCATTATCCGTAATCACTTCGAGACAGAAAGCGGTATCGGTATCCAGGGTATTCTCCCTACCGGAGATGTAACTATTGTAAAATGTGGCAGCGAGTGTCTGGACGAATACTACCTGAGCACAGGAACGTTGACAGAAAATACCAACTATATCAATATGTGCCGTACCCAGGTACGCGTAAAGCTCCATTCCCCTGCCGAATATTTCTTGAAAAATCCTTTGGGAAATCACCACATCATGCTGCACGGTAATTATGAAACAATGCTCGATGAGTTTCTGCAGGCAAACGGATGTAAAAGAATCGAATGATTTATTCTCTGATACCATCCGGAAGTCTCACCTCAAACCGCGTCCCCTTTCCGAACTGCGAGGAAACGGCAATCTCCCCTTGCAGGCGGTTTACAATCGTATGACAGATGCTCAATCCCAGCCCTGCACCCTGCGTGAAATTATCAGCTTTGTAGAACCGTTCGAATATATGTTTCTGATCCTCTTCAGAAATACCGCTACCAGTATCTTCCACATAAAGGGTAGTGTAGTCCGGTTCATCCATCAGATAACCGAATGTGATACTTCCTGCCACGGTAAACTTCTTGGCATTATTTATCAGATTGTTCACTACCTGCTTCAGACGTACAGAATCGGTCAGAATGGACTTCCCCTCTTCTTCCGGAAATCCCGTTCGCAGCTCCACCCCTTGCGGCATACTCAAACGCTGGGAATCATATACCTGTTGCAGGACAGACGTCAGATCATGCGACTCAAACTGGAAATCCATGGTACCGGATTCGATGCGTGACATGTCCAGGATATCGTTCATCAATGCCAACAGCAGCGTACAGTTGATGTTGATGGTCTCTACAAATTGTTTCACTTCTTCGGGGGTGAAAACATCCAGGTTTTGCAACAAATCGGAAAACCCTACAATTGCATTCAGCGGAGTACGTATTTCATGACTCATATTGGCAAGAAAGGCAGACTTCAGCTTATCAGCCTGCAAAGCACGGTCACGTGCCGCAATCAATGCTTCTTCCGTATCCTTATACTTCTGGATACTTTGACAAACGCCCAACACCATATAGGGAGCTTCCGGTTTCAAGCCGTTGTATGCCGTACTCCGGAATTCCCACCATTCATACCCTCCCCCCACATGCTGTAAACGGAAATTCATGCGGGAATTCAGTTCCCGTCCTAACAAGATAGAATCGAAATGCACACGGGTGTGCGGCAAATCATCCGGATGTATAAGCCTATCTAAATCTTCCCTTGTCAAGAACTCCGTATCAGCCAGAATATTAAAACGCTTCAACAGTCCTTCGGGAAAATAAAAGCAGTTCATGTGCATATTATACTGCCAAGGATAGATGGAACTTTCCTCCACCGCCATATTAAAGAAGCGTCTTTGCATCTCCTCCTCAGAAATATTACGGCACACAATAGCCATTCCCGTCAGCTGTTCATTGGAGAAGATGGGAACAACCTCACCGGAAATCGGGAAATAGTTTTCCTTATCTTTCTCTTGCATAAATGCATTTTCCGGAATGGGAACAGGCTTCCTCTCTGAATAGACCTGTTTCAGCAACTTATGCAGGACGTCTTCCCCATCCATATAAATACGAAAAATTGAACCAGCCATCTGTCCCTCATAATAACGGGCGGTATGAACTTCTGAATCCACCCCCAGCATCATCATCAAAGAACGGTTCACGAAATGAATGCGAAAATCAATATCATAGGTAATCAGACCGTCACGGATGGAACAAAAGATATTATCAAACTCATCGCGCTGTTCCACCAGACGATGCTGTATCAGCAAACGAGTTTGCGCATGGATACGTCTGCGGGACTCCCGGCGGTTCATACGGTAAAGCCATGCCACCAACAGCACCAAGGCACCTACAACCACCGAATAGAAGAAAATGAACCAAACACGGTACTGTTCCACCAACGGCACATTCAGAATGACCCCCTCAGCTTCTACCCGTCCGGCATCTATATGGAAAAACTCCAACTGCTTGTAGTCATACAACAATTTTCCCGTGAAATTGGTCACTCCCAAAGAAAAAGGCTCCTTTCCCTTCAAAATACGTGCAGCCCATTTACCTGCGGCATAGGTATCTTCTGAAGGTACGACATCATAAACACATAAGACACCGTTTGTCATGGCCAAATTCTGGCTGGCGAAAACAGGAGACTTCAGTTTCAAAGAAAGAAAAGGAATCCACTTCGGTGCAATGACAATATGTTTGTAGGCGTTGTAGTCATAACAAATAGAAGTAATGATGGAATTCAAGGACTGAGCCTGTACGTTCATCTTCTTCAAGCTATGCTTAGGATACTTCTGTTTCAACCCTTCCCAAACTTCCTCCACCTGTTCTACCCCCTTGCGGCTCAAGAAACTGCTGTCCGACAGACAAACGATTTCTGTTCGTGAGGGGAACATACGGATCGCTTCTTCCAACAATACACTAAAATCCGGCTTTGAGACATACCCGGAAACATTGGGCATTTTCTTCAAGACATTCTCGTCGGGATACTTTATACCGGATACCACCACCGGCAACCGGTAAGGTAAAGAATCACCGCAATGCACCAATGTATAAAATGCCTCATCACCGGAAGTCACAATCATGTCCGTATTCCGCTGTCTGGCACGCTCACAAATACGGCGCATGATGAAACATTCAGAAGGGAAAGTCCAGAAATCCGCATTCAGATACTCTGTGACAATATTTACCTTGGCCCCTCCCTTTTCAAATCCGCTTTTCAAGCCTGTTGTCAGCCGGCTATGCCAAGGGGTATGACTGGTATATGATTGTATGAAAAGTACATCATACGTATGTTCGGCAGCGGAAAGTGTCTCCGGTACCGCCCACAACAAGCCCAACAACAATGATAAGAAAAGGCATTTTCTCATAATATTAAACTTTTGGATATTATGTGCAAGAATCTTAAGAGTTAGCAAATATACAAGTATTCTTGCGAAAATGCACAGAATATTCAAAAAAACTTATTCATCATGCAACGCTTCGGCAGGCTGCACCCTCATCGCTTTACGTGCCGGAATGCCAATACCGACGGCAATCATCAATGCGATAAGCAAGAAAGTGATAGCGGCACAAATCAATAATCTGTCCCCTTCCAAGGTAGTACCGTTGCGCCAAGAGTTCAATTCCAAATGAGCCAGATTGTAATCAATGACGAGTGCTATAGGAGTGACTATCAGCAGCAACAGCCAGCCCTCACAAAGCAAGCGTCTGAAAATGATACGGTCCGTAGCACCGTGTGCCTTATGCAACGCTATTTCGGCCCGGCGCTGTTGCGTGCGGAACCAGAACGTGCCCAACAATCCGAGAAAGATATTCAGCAACAAGAATCCCATACCTACCATATAGCTGCGCAGCCCTGTCACCCAACCACTCTGAAAATCATCACGTAAATCGGCAAACGAACGAACCTCGGCAATGAAAATATTACCCACACGATAGAGCTTTTCACTGTCAGCTTTCAGGCGCTCGATAAAGCCCTTGTCCTGGTCTGGACGCACGCGGACACACCATTCCTTGCTATAATCCATCCATGCGGACGGCATTTTATAGAGCATGCGGTAAGAAGAACGTGCCTGTTGATAGTCACTGTAACGCACATTCTGTATGGCGGCAGCCAACCTCACAGTGCTGGTCGTGTCACCGAACAGATAAAACCGTTTCCCCACCAATGAAGTCAGGGGAACGTCATACTTTCTGAAAAGGTTGTCCGAAGCAAGGAACTGGTCATCCTTCTCCAACATTGCAGCCAACTGTTCGGGAGTCTCACCACGCGTGCCCCGGTAACGGAATACCCGCACAAAGTCCGGTGTTACAAGGCTTCTTATGGTCCAGTTCGGTGCCTGCAATGTGTCATACCGTACCTCTGCCGAACTGTTGCTTCCGTTGTAAGGATAGGAATTCTGTGAAAGGCTTACAGCCTCCACATCCGGACGATGCTTCAGGCGGTCCAGCATTTCCTGCACGTCCTTCTGCCGGTCTTCGGCAGACTGGCCGGGTATATAGTCAGGGCTTTTGTCCGTTAGCTGCCCCATATTGATAAGGTAGCAATGTTCAATATCAAAACCCCTCGGTTCCATGGCAGTGGCGGTCTGTGTATAGATGTCGTCCACAATATACCACATCACCACGCTTACGACCAACAATTCCAGTGCCAGCCATGTATTGCTCCGCCACTCGTTCTTTATCTGTGTAAAAAGTTTCTTTGTCATCTTATTTATTTCAACATATTAACACCCTATTTCTGAAGTTTTCCTCCCAATGCATTCACGATTCCCACTCTTGAGGCTTTCCATGCAGGAATCCCGCTACTCAGCAGATTCAAGATAAAACAGAAAAGCAAAGCCCATCCGAAAGTGGAGGCATGCAGCAGAATGGAAGCATCGATAAGCGGCGCATTCACAGCCTTGCTGAATCCTTCGGCAAAAAGCATGGATTCACCCAAATAAGCAAAAGTCACGCTCAACAATAGTCCCAACACACCGGCAAAGAATGTCACGACCATGTTCTCGGCCACAATCTGTCCCATAATTTCCATACGCGTACTACCGAAAGCCCTTCTCACCCCTACCTCAGTGACACGCTGACGCAGGCGGCTCTGTGTCATACTGCTCAAGTTGATAGCCGGAACAATGAGCAGGATGACAAAGATGACGAGTCGTTGACGGCGCGCCGCATCCACATCCGGCTCCACATTGGCACCTTCCACCAGTGCATTCTTTTCCTGGTCGTACGGGCGGTTACGGTAAATCAGCTTATAGCCCCGCTCGCCGATAAGAGTGTTGTATTCCAGTTTACGGCGCTCGGCTTCCTCACGAATGGCAGGAAAATCACTGCGGTCGCGTGCCAGAATGATACAGCTTGCCATTCCCATGTGGTCACTCCACACGTCATTCTCAAAATCGGTAGAGGTAAAAGGTATCCATACCTGTCCGTAGGCTGTAGTGGCCAAGGTAGAAACATCCTTCACCACACCGCACACCCGGTAAGGGGCGTGGTTCAGCAAAAACTCACGACCTACGGACTCTGTAGTCCCGAAAAGATGACGCGATACACTCTCCGTAACGACGGCTACCGGTATACCGGCATCAAATGTCGCCTTGTCGTACGGTTTGCCCGCAGTAAACGAAAAATCGAACACCCGCCAAAACACATCATCCGTCTGCAACATATCCACTCCGGTTGACGGTTGTCCCGGCAGACTGACCGGCGTAGATTCCGTCTGACAAGCATAGATGGAAACAGCTTCGGGAGTTTTCAAGGACTGGAAGCACTCCCGCGCCGTACGGACACTCATCGGCCCGTTGCTTGTCCCGTCTCCCCAATCTTTATTGGAGATACTCATCCATTTGACGTGCAGAAAACGGTCACGGTTACTTTCCGGAGCAAACGGAACTACCTGCACCTGTTGTATCATCACCACCAGCATAATGAGGAAGATAGCAAGCGCCGTACCCGCAATACTGACAGTGCTTATCAACGGCTGCTGGCGGAGTTGCGCCCAAGCTTGCGTAAAATATTGTTTTATCATATCAACGACCTATTTTCAAATTATCCGTATTTACCCCGCCTATGCCTCCTTTAGAAATGTCGGCATGACCGGCAGTTCCGCTCAAAGTGACATCACCCACACCGCTCATTTTGGCAGACAAATAATCGCAGGCTACATGAATATCGGCGCTACCTACTCCGCGCAAAGCAACTTTCAACTCGTTACACGTCAAATCGGAAACATGCACTTCACCCACTCCTTTTACCTCAAATGACACTTCATCCAGTTTCAAGGGTTTCTCACATTTGAATTCCCCTACACCGGTAAACTCCACCTTCTTCAGATCGGGAGCCGAAATCCAAATGACCACACCATCTTTCTGATTTCTCATACGCTTGTTTTTCTTATCCTTGAAGCCTATCAGCAAACGACCGTCCTTGACGGTGGTTTCCGTATTCTTCACGTACTTTTCCTTACCTTCAATCTTGAAAGAATAAGTGTCGCTCTGTGTAAAATGAATGGTTCCCACAGAGGTTACCTCAATGGACGAAAAGGCATCCACTTTACGCACTTCACTCACTTTTACATCTTGTGCACAAACGTTCAGCATACCTACGAATGCCAATACCAATGCAATGATAACACCTACTATATTAGTTTTCATTTTTCTTCTCTTTTTATCGTTAATTCTTTATTGTCTTTCATCCTACTCTTCATGCAACGCCTCTGCCGGCTCAATCTTCATAGCCTGCCGTGCCGGAAACCATATTCCCACCACTACCATCAGCGCTATCAGCAGCCAAGCCCCCAGCGAGCCAGCCAGAAAGCGTACCATGCTCCACAACCATAATCATGGTGATGGCAAAGGCCGTACCCAATATGGAAATCGTACTTAGCAATGGATTCTGCTTCAAAATGGCAAAAGTCTGTCTTATGATTCGCATTTCATTCATTGATAGTTGATAATTAATAGTTGACAGCTACTAAGCAGTGATTATTCCACCTGACGTCCGTCGAAGAAGCGGATGGTACGTGAAGTCTGTTTGGCCTGCTCTTCATTGTGGGTTACCATCACGATGGTACGTCCGTCTTCCTTGTTCAGTTGGTGCAACAGTTCCATGACTTCGGCACCCATCTTGGAGTCCAGGTTACCGGTAGGCTCATCGGCGAGAATTATCTCAGGATTGCCGATGATGGCACGGGCAACAGCTACACGCTGACACTGACCGCCGGATAGCTGTGTAGGCATGTGGCGCATACGATGGCTCAGATCGACCTTCTTCAAAACCTCTTCCGCCAGATGACGGCGTTCCTTGGCAGACACCTTCCTATACAGTAAAGGCAGCTCCACATTATCCAGCACATTCAGAGAATTGATCAGATGGAAAGACTGGAACACAAAGCCCAGCTTCCGGTTACGGAAAGCAGCCAGCTCCTTGTCCTTCATGCCGTCCACTTTCGTACCGGCTATTTCGATGGTGCCGCTGGTAGGTGCATCCAGCAGACCCATAATGTTCAGCAACGTAGATTTCCCGCAACCGGAAGGTCCCATGATACTGAGGAATTCTCCCTTGTTCACTTCGAGGTTTACGTTTTCCAATGCCACGGTTTCAATCTCGTTTGTACGATAAATCTTGTTGATGCCAGTTAACTTAATCATAATGGTAAGTATTTAATTGTTATTATTCTGTTCTGTTTTACTTTTTGCACAAATACATATTTAGAAAAAACAAGTACCCTGCCAAAAGGCATTAGGCAGTACTTCCCCGCTATTCGTCTCGCAACGCCTCGGCGGGAAGCGTACGGGCGGCCCGGTAGGCGGGAATGTAGGTACCGATTAACGCCACTACGAGCAGCAACGAGTAGCTCAGCACAGTCACCAACAAGAAGTGCATGCCGAAGCGGTTCTGCCAATAGTCGGGATTGGGTACAAAGTAATCTTCCATTTCCATGACATACACACCGTTCACCCAGGCATGATGCAGCAGCAAAGGAAGCATCACCGCAAATGCCACCGTGACCAGCATCCAGGCTTCCACCAGGAACTGGCGGCAGATAGTCTTCCGGCCCGCTCCCATGCTTGCCATCAAGCCTATCTCCTGGCGGCGGGCGTTGCAGCGAATCCAGAATGTGCCCACCATCCCCAAGAAGATGCAGAGGACAGCGAAACTCGCCAAGGCATATTGCAGGCGGAGTTTGTTGGTCATTCCGCTTTGGGCAGCATACGTGTCGCTCAGTTCACTGAAGGTCTGCAGCTTGTCGAAGTAGAAGTTGCCGATGGAGAGCATCGGTCCCACTTCCTTCTTGAACCGGCGTTCAAAAGCATCGGCATCCACACCGTCCTTCAGACGGATGATGAGGCCATAATCCCAAGCCATGTATTTGCTGCCGTAAATATCCGTATCCATATAGACTATCAACGGATAAGGCTGCTCGTAATCGCGATGCTTGTAGTCACGGAACACACCCGCCACTTCCACATCCTCCTTATTGTACTCATACACCTTCCGTCCCACCACGTCGATGGTGCCAAACAGGCGGCGTGCCAGACGTTCGGAGATGAAAGCCCGGTGACGCACGTCCTCGGGCAGCTTCAGTTCCCCACCCGTGCGGACATCCGTCATGCCGTAAGCAGCGAAAAGGTTACTGCCTTCCACGGCAGCGAAATCATAACGCTGGGCATGTACATAGCCGTCTTCCCTACTGATGGATGCAGTGTCGGCATATATCTGCGTGCCGCTCCATGAACGGCTGTTGGGAAAGGCCCATGTGTAGGATATGGAATAGGACTTTACCTCGGGTTGCTGCCTCAAGAGGCGGACGATGCGCCAATAGGCTGCCTTGGACAGCGAATCATTGTCCTGTTCCTTATTATATAGGGCATTGCTCTCGTTGTAGGCCCCCATCTGCACCACGTAAAGCCCTTCGGGACGGTAACCGCTGTCTATATGGCGGTTGGCGGTCAGCACGTAGATAGGGTCGATGACCGTCCACAAGAAGAAACTGACGACCAAGAGTTCCATGAATATCCAGCCATTCTGCCGGCGCTGGTTCCATAATTGATTAAATATCATTTTCAGCATATCTTTGTCCTCCTTCTTGTTTTATCGGTTGGTATTGAGCGAGCGGATAATCGTGTGGCGCAACGCCGAGGCGGCAGGCACTAACGCAGAAATCACATTGAGCACCACGCACAGTCCGAAGGCTATGCTGAAAACTATAGGGTTAAAAAGCATTTCTGTCGTCAAGGTCATATTCTTCGTCGGGTCAGCGATGCGTTTATCAAACAGTGTCAATATCCAGTCGCTTGCCGTCAGCACTATCAGATAAGAAATGAGCAAACCTACTATGCCTCCAATCACCGTGAGCAGCAGGTTCTCGCACAATACCTGTTTCATCAGCTGCATGCGGGTGGCACCATAGGCCTTGCGTACGCCCACTTCACAGAGGCGCTGGTGCATGCGCGAAGAAATCATGCCGCTGAGGTTCAAGGCGGGGATGAAGAGTAACGCCAGCAAGATATAGCAGAAGCTCTTGGCTATTTCCGTCATGTCCGGTACTTTCGACACATCCTGCCGGAAGGTGCTCGTTATGTAATTGTCGGGCTGCCCCATGATGTCGTGGTCGTACTCTTTGTCCTGCAGGTTGTACTTGCGTATCACGTCCTGCACTTCGCGGCGTACCGTTTCTTTGTTGGCGGCATCGTCCACCAAAATATAGGCGTAAGTATTGCCCAGCAGTCCCCTCTTCGATTCCACTGTCATCCACGGGGCATGTAAAATGGGTACCCAGAGGTCGCCTGCCGTTTCGGGGGTAGCGTTGGAAACGTCTTCCACCACGCCCGTCACGCGGAAGTCCTTGCCGTTGTACAGGAAATGCCTGCCCGTGGCATCAGCCGTGGCAAAGAGCCTCTTCGCCAGTCCCTCGGAAAGCACCGCCACCGGCATGGATGCCTCCACATCGGCCTTGGTGAAAGGTTTCCCGCCGAGGAAGCGGAAAGTGAACACCCGCCAGAATCCCGCATCAGCATAATAAGTACTGACGGGCAACAACTCCTTGTTGGGGAGCGTCACTTTGTTGTCACCCATAAAATCGGAGAGTCCTCCTCCCACCGCCTCCACATGGGGCAGTCCCGGCAGCATATCCTTCACCACCTGGTAGGCCACGCCGCCGTTACAATTCCAGTTGTCCGGCTTGCCCTTGGGGTAACGTTTCATATTCTTCATCACCAATGTCCGGTCCCGGTTATACTCCGGATAGATGGGTGCAAACTTCACATAAAAGATGATGAACATTGTCATCACCAAAGCTATGGAAAGCCCGGTGCCCACCACATAAATGCCGGTAAAAAGCTTGTTCTGCTTCATCAGCATCCATGCCTGCTTTAAATAGAGTTTTATCATATTACATTTCAGGTTTTACATATTCCAATTCACGGTATCAACTCATGTTTTGATTATCATTTCAGTTTCAGTTTATTCTTGTTCTTGTACTGGCTCATGTCATTCACCACTACTTCATCCCCCGGCTGCAAGCCACCAATCACCTCCACGAACTCAAAGTTACTGTCGCCCAACTGGACTTTACGCTTCACGATCTCCTTGTCCGAATTACGTACAAAGAGTTCATATTCCCCACGTCCCACGTAGTAAGAAGCATTGGCTATACGCATCACGTCTTCCTTTACCGCATTCATCACATAGACATCGGTTTTCAGACCGGAACGGAGACGGCGGTTGTTGTCCTCATTCAACTGTACGGTGAAAGAAATCACCCCATTCTTTGACAACGGTGTCACACTGCTTACCGAGCCTTCCAGTTTCTCGCTGCCTATCTTCACAATAGCCTTTCCGCCGGCAGCCACACGGTCACCGTAGGTATCGGCAATCTCACCTTCTACCTTGAAATGGCTCAAATCGGATATTACGGCAATCTGTGTGCCTTCAGGAACCTGTGCACCAATCTGATTGTTAATATAGGTAAGGATGGCCTTCCGGGGTGAACGTACCTGCGCATCATCCAAAGTACGCTTGGTTTCGGCCAGGCTCTTCTTGAAGATACTGAATTCCAGTTCCTGCACTTTATACTCGGCAGCCAGTACCTCTTTTTCATTGGCATACTGCTGTTTCAACTGTTCATACTCCAACTGGGCTACGTTATAGCTGAGTTCGGCCTGGCGCACCTTGTCTGTCGTTCCCGAACCGAGGCTGTCGAGGTACTGCTCATTACGGAGTTCCACCTTCATGCGGTTCAGTTTCATGGCGGAGACTTTGATTTGCATCTGCAGGTCATTCAGTTTGGTCTGGTTGTTCACCTGAAGCTGTTTAAGTTTATAACTTCGCATCTGTTCTTCATCCAGTTGCTTTTTATAGTCGGTTTCCGCACTCTGCAAGTCCAGCTTCAAGATAGGAGTACCGATATCCACACTGTCCCCCCCCTTTTTATACACTTCCAGGATACGGGTATTGATGGGCGAATTAATAATCTCCTCAAATGCGGGAACCACCTTCCCCGATGCGCTGACGCTGACCTCAATCGTACCGTTGTCCACTTTTGAAAAAACAAGGTCTTTTTCTTTCACGCCGGTACGCATCAACGAGATAAGCACACTGACAACTACGATACCTGCCGCACCCATGCCACCATAACGGATGATTTTCTTATTGCGTTCCTTATTACGGACTTCTTTGGGAATTTCTCTATCCATATCTTTATAGTTTAATTATTAACGAACATGATACAGTCTCTTATACGAAATCTGTGCCAAAATCATAATCCATTGAAAATTAACGGAAAGCGTAAAAGAAAGAGTGTCCGAAAACGAACACTCTGTACATTTTCGGATAACCGGAGCAATGCCTGACGGCAGGGGCAATACGTGAAGTTACTCATGCAACCGTCCCATAATTCGTTCAAAGCCTGCGAACGCTTATTCGCACCGTGCGAATACATATTCAAGCACTGCGAATATGTATTCGCGCACTGCGAACAGAGATTTCATATAGCAAAGAACAAGTTTTCACCCAGTACCGCAGACTTTTTCTCCCTACATCAGACAACTTTTCCTTTAATATCCAATACTTATCCCCTGCATAGTACCACTTATACAAAGTATAGGCCACCTCAACAGGCACAGGACAAAAATTTAAGATCAACCTGTCCTGTATTCAAAATACATGTACTATCTTTGAAGTGAAAAATTAAAGATACACTGATAACCATGAACTTTAAAAAACTGATTTTCGTATCCGCCGTACTGATCGCCGCATGCAGCACCATACAGGCACAGGACACACAGGTTATTGCACACCGGGGGTTCTGGAAAACCAGCGGCTCTGCCCAGAATTCTCTTGCCGCATTAGCAAAAGCTGACTCCATCCACTGTTACGGATCCGAATTCGACGTATGGCTCACCGCCGACCATCAACTGGTGGTAAACCACGACGAGACTTTCAAAGGGGTAACCATGCAGAACGCCACAGAAAAAGTATGTACCGCCGTACAACTGGATAATGGCGAACAGCTCCCCACCCTGCGGCAATATCTGGATGAAGCCCGAAAACTGAAGACCCGCCTCATCCTGGAATTGAAAGGGCATAAAACTCCCGAACAGGAAACGCGTGCCGTTGAAGGTATCGTGAGCATAATCAAGGAAATGGGATTGGAAGAACGTACCGAGTATATCACTTTCTCCCGTCATGCCACCCAAGAATTTATCCGTCTGGCACCCAAAGGTACTCCCGTTTACTATCTGACGGGGGATGTTGCACCCAAAGAACTAAAAGAATGGGGCTGTGCGGGGCCTGACTACCACTTCAGCGTATTCAAGAAGAACCCCGGATGGATTAAAGAATGCCACGACCTTGGCATGAAAGTCAATGCCTGGACTGTCAACGAAACCCCGGATATGGAATGGCTCATCAGCCAAGGTGTAGATTTCATCACTACCAACGAACCGGTAGTATTGCAAGATATTTTAAAAAAGAGATGAAAACAAGAAGCATGAAATTGGGAGTAATAGCCTCAGCGTTATTATCAATGGCGATGCCTTTCACGGCAAAAGCCCAGGACAAAGTGGAAGCATCGGTAGGTGCCGACCTCGTAAGCGGCTACATTTGGCGCGGACAGGATTTGGGAGGCGTAAGCCTTCAGCCAAGCGCCTCCGTTGCCTACAAAGGCTTTTCATTGGAAGCATGGGGGTCGGTAGGATTTGAAAGTAAAGACGACAAGGAATTAGACCTCACTTTAGGATATTCGACCGGAGGTTTCAGCGTATCGGTAACCGATTACTGGTTCAATGGCGGTCCGGGATATTTCCATTATGGCGCCCGGAATACGGCCCATGTATTCGAGGGGCAAATAGGTTATGACTTCGGCCTTTTGGCTATCAATTGGTACACAAACTTCGCCGGAGCCGACGGGGTAAATAAAGAGGGAGACAGAGCGTACTCTTCCTATCTCTCGCTGGTCGCCCCTTTCAGCTTGGGAGGTCTGGACTGGACTGCCGAAATCGGCGCTACTCCATGGGCTACAGACTTCTACGGTTCAAACGGCTTTGCTGTATGTGACGTCAGCCTGGGAGCAAACAAAGAGATCAAGATTACCGACTCATTCTCCCTCCCATTGTTTGTCAAGGCAACCTGGAACCCAAGGACAGAAGGAGCCTACTTCGTAGTCGGACTGAGTTTATAGAAAAGCCAGCCATCTTTTTTTGTCTTGGCAGAATAAAAAGAACATGTTCATTTTATTCTGCTCCCGGTTTGCATTATCTTTGTCCCCGGTATAAAACAACCGTAAAATTATGAAAAACTTACGCAACTGCTATGCAGCATTTCTGCTGTTTGCCCTGTTGTCTGCTTCAGTCTCACTTTCTGCACAGACTGACCTGCAACAAAAGCTGGGCAAAATTTCCGCCATCACGGAAACCCAATCTTTGGAGTCTTCCCGATTCTCCGAAAAGTATGTAACCTACTTCACCCAACCGCTGGATCACCGCCATCCGGAAAAAGGAAGCTTCCGTCAACGTGTCATCATATCCCACGTCGGTTTTGACCGTCCCACGGTAATCGTGACCGAAGGCTATGGAGCTGCCTATGCCCTCCATCCGAAGTACCGCGAAGAGCTGTCCCGGCTACTGGACGCCAACATGATTTTTGTAGAACACCGCTACTTCCTCGAATCTACCCCTGAACCGAAGGACTGGCAATACCTGACTGCCGAAAATTCCGCTGACGACCTGCATGCCGTCCGCGACGCCTTCAAAAGCATCTACCCCGGAAAATGGATAGCCACAGGCATCAGCAAGGGCGGACAAACAGCCTTGCTATACCGCACTTTCTATCCGGATGATGTAGATATCTCCGTTCCATACGTAGCCCCGCTTTGCTATGCAGCCGAAGACGGACGTCACGAGCCTTTTCTGCAAAAGGTGTCAACAGCCGAGGCACGCAAGAAAATTGAAGATTTCCAACTGGAGGTACTGAAACGGAAAGGGACCCTACTCCCCCGTTTCGAAAAGTATTGCACTGAAAAAGGACTGAAGTTCCGTGCTCCCATAGAAGAAATCTATGATTATTCAGTGTTGGAATATTCCTTTGCCCTCTGGCAATGGGGTACCCCGACAAGCACGATTCCTGCCGTGACAGCCCCGGACGATGAACTCCTTGCTCACCTGCTCGACATCAGTAATCCCGACTACTTCATCGCCGACAGTCCGACCGCTTCATTCTTTGTACAGGCTGCCCGTGAACTGGGCTATTACGGTTACGACACAAAACCTTTCAAGAAGTACCTTTCCATCCGGTCAAGCAAAGGATATTTGCACCGGCTGATGCTGCCCGAAGAATTGAAAGACATGCCTTTTGACAAGACACTGAGCCGGAAGATTACAAAATTCCTGAAGGAGAATGACCCGAAAATGATATTTATCTATGGCGAAAACGATCCCTGGACAGCGGCCGGAGTCACCTGGCTGAAAGAAAAGAAAAACATTCATGTGTTTGTTGAACCCGGAGGAAGCCACAAGGCACGCATCAGCACATTGCCTGAAGCAGAAAAGAAAGAAGCCATCGAATTGCTTAACCAATGGTTGAAATAAGTATCAAGCGCCAATCAGCAAGGGAGGTGCGTCAAAACTGATAAAAGAACGCAAATTACACAAATTACGCAAAAAAAGCGAATCTGATAATCGCTGATTATCAGTAGTCATTAAAAAGCAAGGGGGGTAATTCGTGTTATTTGTGTTCTAAATCTTTATTTTGACACACCTGCTATATACAGCTTGGTCAATAAGTTATTCCATTGCTGTTATCCTGTATCCTTCCCATATATCACAGTCCCTGTTCAATACATGAATAGCGTTGAAAGAGTTATTCGTGCATTATTAATTGTATTATACTTTAATAGCATCTTGTATAATGGGATAAAAAACAAAAGAACTGCTTTGATTATTTATCCCCAATTATATCCAAAGCGTTTGTTATGCATTAAATGTACATAGATTAATTATGTCTTTTTTATGCAATTTAATGTCTTTTTTATATAAAACAAGTGCTATTCCAGTTTGTTATTATTAAAAAAACATGAAATTACTATATCTAAATGAACATTTATCCTGTCTGAACTACCAAATGAATCCAGATATGGGATTTGCTTATCATCAATTGAAAAAGGATGACATGTATCAGATTAACAACAGCAAGTCATCATGCAGCCTTTTTATGATTGAAGGCGAGGTTTGTGTTAATTCAGGAGAATATGAGGGTTTGCGAATTATGCAAGGACAAATGATATTTATACCTCAAAATGTAGAAATCCGGATGCAATCCACAATGGAATCGAAGTGCATTCTTTTATTTTGGGACAGGAATGTAAGTGTATGTGACAAGCTGTTTTTGGGTTCGCTTCCTGTTTCTGACAAGGATATGGAAGCGGATGATCTCATTCTTCCCATTAGGAAAAATCTGATGAAAGTGCTAGATTCTATTGGTACGTATTTGGAGGCTGGACTGCTTTGCAAGCATATGCATTTATTGAAACAACAGGAAATACTGCTTGTGCTAAAAGGGTTTTATACAAAAAAAGAGTTGGCTGCTTTTTTCTCCACATCAACCAGTATCAGACAACATTTTGAAAAGTTTGTTTTGGAGAATTATAAAAAAGTGAACTCAGTTAAAGAATTTGCCGATTTATATTATGTTTCAGAGCGTTCTTTCAGTCGGAAGTTTCATTCCTGTTTTGGAGAAAGTCCCTATAAATGGATGCAGAAGAAAAAAGCGGAACGAGTCTTAGAAATGATTTGTGACCCGGAACTTTCCTTTCAAGAAATAGCCAGAGAGTTCGATTTCAGCTCACCTTCCCATCTTACTGCATACTGCAGGAGAATGTATGGGATGCCTCCCACCCTGTTGAGAGAAAAAAGTAAAAAATAAACGGATTTTTTAATTACATTACGACGGGAGAATTATGGAATATTCAAAAAATGATTTGCATAGTCAGAAAACAGGTGGCGCCTTTCTGGAACTGCCTACAATCTGCATGCCTGTATACAAGGAAATCATCAAAGAAATGTCGGAAGTGATAAAGGACGTCCGGGTACGGGATGTTTTTTACTCCCTCCTGACAGGGAGTGACGCCCAAACCGTTTCCAGAAGAACAGGTATCGCTCCCAGAAATTTGGCATATATGTATAAGAAAGGAATCCGGGCGGTCTATTCGGAATGGAAATCTTATTCCGAATGGAAGCGGGAACTGGCTAACGCATATGTCAGATGTAGAAATTACAAGTCACTTCTGCTAAGTCCTCAAGACATTTCCAGACAGAATTTCAGGAATGTGATAATAGCTGTCAGGGATCAGGATATTCCATCAGAGTATGTGGACTTGTTGGTTACCCCGTTGGGAAAATTGGGAATAAACTTCCGAGTTTTGCGAGCACTTAGAAAATACAATATTTACCTCCTTGAAGATCTTTTGCGATTTATAAAATACAATGGATTTGATGCCCTGCGTACAATGTCCGGTATGGGAGTCAAGTCAGTAGAACAGTTGTATGAAAAATTGAAAGACAAGAATATTCTGGAAAACAAAGAGACCTGTACCTTGTTCCGTTATCTCTTTGTCTAGAATGCAAGAAAACAAAAATATTTATACCTAAACATTTACAATTGTCATAAATTTGATTGATATCCTGTCCCTATTTTCTAAACGAATAAATATACTGATAATATGGGATAATTCCCTTATGTTTAATTAAAAACAGAAATTATGAAAAAGAACATTTTAATTTTATGTATGTTTGGAGTGTCTGCCCTGACCGTAAATGGACAGACTTTATTGAAAGGAACAAAGTTTACGGACAACTGGTCTGTCGGAATCAAAGGTGGAGTGACCACTCCTTTGACACACAGTGCCTTCTGGAAAAATTCCCGTCCCGCTGTGGGTGTTGAGCTGTCAAAACGGATAACACCGGTTTTGAGCTTGGGGACTTCAGCCATGGGATATATCAATACAAGCAGTAGCAAAACGGCTTTTGACGCTTCGAATATTGAACTTTTAAGCAAGTTCAACATAATGAACCTTTTCGGTGGTTATCCCGGAACACCCCGGACATTCGAAATGGAGGCTGTAGCCGGAATAGGCTGGCTTCATAGCTATGTCAATGGCACGGGAGATGCCAACTCCTGGGGTACACGGTTGGGAATGGATTTTAACTTCAACATCGGGAAGGAAAAAGCATGGGCGATCAGCCTGAAGCCTTCATTGGTATACGATATGGAAGGTGACTTCAACCGGCACAAGAGCCGTTTCAATATCAACAATGCACACGTTGAACTACTCGCGGGGATTACCTATTATCTGAAGGGAAACTCCGGCAGACACCATTTCACCTATGCAAAGGAGTATGATCAGGCAGAAGTAGATCGCCTGAATACCGACATCAACAATCTGCGTAGTCAACTTTCAAACAGCCGGAAACAAATTGAGGATGCCTCCAATCGGGCGGACATGCTACAGAAGCAGTTGACTGAATGTCAAAACAAGAAACCAATCATTGAAACTATCGTTGAAAAAGCCAAGACATTGGAGTCTATTGTCACTTTCCGTCAGGGTAGTTCCAAGATTGACGCTTCACAGTTACCCAATGTGGAACGGATAGCTTCCTACATGAACAGACATCCTGAATCCAAGGTTGTCATCAAGGGATATTCCTCACCGGAAGGAAGTATTGAGGTGAATGAGAGAATTGCCCGTGCGCGCGCCGAGTCTGTCAAATCCGTCCTTACGAAAAAATACCGTATAGCCGCTTCACGCATTACTGCGGAGGGGCAAGGTATAGGGGATATGTTTTCTGAACCGGACTGGAACAGGGTTAGTATCTGCACTTTGCAGGAAAAGTAATAATATATAGGACTATGAGTTCTCGTGAACTACAGTATAATCTGCAAAAGGCTTAAATATCAAAGATTTCATATAATCCATGGGTTATGATGCAGATTATAATCCACCTAAAATGTAGCCAGTTGCCAATCGGTAACTGGCTTTTAGCATGCATCGAAAAGTAAAGATTGAGGGAACGGTGCACTGACAAAATCAAGCATTTTTCCGTAAGTTGGCCCAGTAAGCATTTTTTTTGCTTAAAAAAGCGAAGATAGGACGCACCTCAGCATAAAAAATGAACGAGTTCATTTTATTCTACCTCCGGTTTGCACTATCTTTGCATCCAATTAACTGAACAATAACTAAAAAACAAGATAACACTATGGCATTAAAAGCTGGTATAGTGGGCCTTCCCAACGTAGGAAAATCCACTCTTTTCAACTGCTTGAGCAGCGCAAAGGCACAAGCGGCAAACTTCCCGTTCTGTACAATCGACGCCCAGATGGGGCAAGTGTCCGTACCCGACGAACGACTGACGAAACTCGCCGAATTGGTTCACCCGGGACGTATCGTACCCGCCGTGTGCGACATTGTTGACATTGCCGGACTGGTAAAAGGTGCCAGCAAAGGTGAGGGACTCGGCAACCAGTTCCTGGGCAATATCCGTGAATGTGATGCCATCATCCACGTACTGCGCTGCTTCGACAATGGTAATATCGTCCATGTGGACGGCTCAGTGAACCCCGTGCGCGACAAAGAAATCATCGACACCGAGTTGCAACTGAAAGACCTCGATACAGTGGAAAACCGCATCAAGCGCGTAGAGAAGATTGCCAAAGTAGGCGGTGACAAGGCGGCAAAGATAGAGTATGAACTCTTGCTCCGCTACAAGGATGCCCTGGAACAAGGACAAAGCGCCCGCACCGTCATCCCGCAGAACGACGATGAGGAACAATGTGCCAAGCAGATGTTCCTGCTTACTACCAAGCCCGTGCTTTACGTCTGCAACGTAGATGACGTCAGCGCCGCCGGTGGCAACCAGTACGTGGAGCAGGTGCGCGAAGCCATCAAGGGCGAGGATGCCGAACTTATCATCATCTCCGCACAGACCGAAGCCGACATTGCCGAACTGGAGACATACGAGGAAAAGCAGATGTTCCTCGAAGACCTGGGACTGAAAGAAAGCGGCTGCAACCGCCTAATCAAGGCTATCTACAGCCTGCTGAACCTTGAAACCTTCATCACTGCCGGAGAGATGGAAGTAAAGGCATGGACCTACCGCAAGGGATGGAAGGCTCCGCAATGCGCCGGTGTCATCCATACGGATTTTGAAAAGGGATTCATCCGGGCAGAGGTCATCAAGTATGAAGACTATATCAAGTATGGCAGCGAAGCCGCCGTACGCGAAGCGGGAAAGCTGGGTGTGGAAGGTAAGGAATATGTGGTGCAGGATGGGGACATTATGCACTTCCGCTTCAATGTGTAATGATATTCACTACAGATGGTAAACAGTAATTTAAAATACCTCATCGCAGGTACCGGCGGCGTAGGCGGAAGCATCGCCGCCTTTCTTTCATTATCCGGCAAAGAGGTCACTTGCATTGCCCGCGGCGAACACCTTGCCGCCATACGAGGAAACGGATTGCAACTGCACTCCGATTTGAAAGGCGAACATACACTGAAGATACCCGCCTATACGGCAGAAGAATACACTACCCTTGCCTCCGCATCTACGGACTACCAGGCCGACGTCATCTTCGTCTGCGTCAAAGGCTATTCCGTAGATTCCATTACGGAACTAATCAAGCGTGCCTCACACGAACGTACAGTGGTCATCCCCATCTTGAATGTTTACGGAACCGGTCCCCGTATTCAGCGTTTGGTACCCGGCGTTACGGTACTCGACGGCTGCATCTACATCGTAGGCTTCGTATCCGGACGGGGAGAAATCACGCAGATGGGAAAGATTTTCCGGCTCGTCTATGGAGCACACCGCAACACCATTGTTTCCCGTGAAACATTGGAAACCGTACAGCGTGATTTGCAGGAAAGCGGCATCAAAGCCGAAATCTCCGACGACATCAAACGGGATACATTCGTCAAATGGTCGTTTATCTCCGCCATGGCCGTCACCGGAGCCTATTATGACGTACCCATGGGCGAAGTGCAGAAACCCGGCGAGGTACGCGACACCTTTATCGGACTGTCACAAGAGAGCGCAGCTTTGGGCAGGAAATTGGGTATAGAATTCAAGGAGGATATAGTAGGGTATAACCTCAAAGTAATAGACAAACTCGCCCCCGAAAGCACCGCCTCCATGCAGAAAGATATGGCCAAAGGACACCAGAGTGAAATACAAGGCTTGCTTTTCGACATGATTGCGGCTGCAGAAGAACAAGGCGTTGAGGTACCGACGTATAGGATGGTGGCAAAGAAATTCGAAAAAGGATGAGTAAACGAGATAATTTCGTACCTTTGTCACAGAAACACCGACTTCAGCAACTTTAAAGAATATTCGTATGCTACCACTCCTCTCCATCAACTGGAATCCAGAACCTGAATTGTTCAATCTCTTCGGCCATCTCCCCCTGCGTTACTATGGCCTGCTATGGGGTATCGGAATTTTACTTGCCTGCATCATTGTACAGCGCGAATACCGGGACCGGAAAATCAGTGACGAGAAATTCTCTCCCCTTTTCTTTTATTGTGTCATAGGCATTACCCTTGGAGCAAGGTTAGGGCACTGCCTGTTCTATCAACCGGAATATTTTCTGAATCACCTTTGGGAAATGATACTCCCCGTCAAGTTCCTGCCAAACGGAGAGTGGCAATGGATTGGCTACAGAGGACTTGCCAGCCATGGAGGTACTCTGGGACTGATCATCGCCCTCTGGCTCTATTGCCGCAAGACAAAGTTACACTACATGGATGTACTGGATATGATAGCCGTAGCCACTCCCATCACCGCATGCTGCATCCGCCTGGCCAATCTGATGAACTCTGAAATCATCGGTAAACCGACTGACGTCCCCTGGGCTTTCGTCTTCGAGCGTGTCGATATGCTACCCCGGCATCCGGCACAACTTTATGAAGCAATCGCCTATTTCATCTTCTTCCTCGGAATGGCGTACCTATACAAGCTAGGACAAAAGAAACAAAGAACCTCATCACCCTACTACCATCGCGGTTTCTTCTTCGGACTCTGCCTGACGGAAATATTCACTTTCCGCTTCTTCATCGAATTCTTGAAAGAGAACCAGGTGGACTTTGAAGACGGCATGGCATTGAACATGGGACAATGGCTCAGCATTCCATTCATTCTCATCGGAATCTACTTCATGTGCTTCTACGGCAAAACGCGAAAGCACAGATAATCTTCCGAAGAGAACGGGCTAACAAGATAATTTCATACCTTTGTTGCGGATAATCCCGTAATTCAGTAATTTAATTCTTCATAAATATGCTATCATTACTCACCATCAACTGGAACCCCGATCCCGAACTGTTCAATTTCTTCGGCATATCCATCCGTTACTATGGCCTGTTATGGATTGTCGGACTTGCCTTTGCCTACCTTATCGTGCAACGCCAGTATCGCGACCGCAGAATAGACGAAAAGAAATTCGAGCCCCTCTTCTTCTATTGCTTCTTCGGCATACTGATAGGTGCACGACTGGGACACTGCCTATTCTATGACTGGGCTTACTATCAAGATCATTTCCTTGAGATGGTTCTTCCCGTAAAAATCCTGCCGGACGGCAGTTGGAAAATGACAGGCTACACCGGGCTTGCCAGTCATGGCGGCACACTGGGACTGATTATCGCCCTCTGGATGTATTGCCGCAAAACGAAGATGCACTACATAGACGTGCTCGACATGATAGCCGTAGCCACCCCCATTACAGCCTGCTGCATCCGCCTCGCCAACCTGATGAATTCCGAGATTATCGGCAAACCGGCTGATGTGCCCTGGGCATTTGTATTTGAACGGGTAGATATGCTGCCGCGTCATCCGGCACAGCTCTACGAAGCAATAGCCTACTTCATCTTTTTCCTGGGAATGGTTTACCTCTATAAACGTGGGCAAAAGAAACAGGAACCCCTACCCTATCACCGCGGTTTCTTCTTCGGACTTTGCTTGACGGAGATATTCACTTTCCGCTTTTTCGTGGAATTCCTCAAAGAAAACCAGGTGAACTTTGAAGACAGCATGTCGCTGAATATGGGACAATGGCTCAGCATTCCATTTATTCTCATCGGAATCTACTTCATGTGCTTCTACGGCAAGAAGAAATAAAGACGAGGCACTGTTACAAAGATATAATCAGCATGCGGTGAAGAATCACTTCCCCCTTACTATCCTCTTTATGTCACTCAACTTGTTCAGTGCCTCCAGCGGAGTAAGATTATTCACATCAAGGTTCAGTATTTCGTCACGTATCTGGCATAATACCGGATCATCGAGTTGGAAGAAACTCAGTTGCATGCCACCGGCTGACGAAGCACCTTCGGTAATTGTCTTGCCGCTCACCATTCCGGTCTGACGATTCTCCGCCTCCAATTGATGCAGTATTTCGTCGGCACGTTTCACAATACTTTTCGGCATACCCGCTAACTTTGCCACATGGATACCGAAGGAGTGCTCACTGCCTCCACGCTCGAGTTTACGCAGGAAGATGACCTTATTATCAACCTCTTTTACCGACACATTATAGTTCTTGATACGCTTGAAGCTCTTCTCCATTTCGTTCAGTTCATGGTAGTGCGTGGCAAACAACGTACGCGCTTTGGCTTTGGGATGTTCGTGAATATGCTCCACAATAGCCCAAGCAATGGAAATGCCGTCGTAAGTGGAAGTTCCGCGCCCCAACTCGTCAAACAGCACAAGACTGCGTGGAGAAAGGTTGTTCAGAATGTCCGCTGCCTCGTTCATCTCTACCATGAAGGTTGACTCGCCTACCGAAATATTGTCGCTGGCGCCTACACGGGTAAATATCTTATCCACCAATCCGATATGCGCACTCTCGGCAGGCACAAAGCTGCCGATTTGGGCAAGCAAGGTAATCAGCGCCGTCTGTCTCAGCAAAGCCGATTTACCTGCCATGTTGGGACCCGTGATGATAATGACCTGTTGGCTACCACTATCGAGCATGACATCATTGGCGACATATTTCTCTCCGATAGGAAGCTGCTTCTCGATAACCGGGTGGCGTCCCTGACGGATATCCAATACATCGTCATCGGCAATGACAGGGCGGATATAATTATTCTCGCGTGCCGCCGTGGCAAACGACAGCAGACAGTCCAGACGCGCTATCTGGTTGGCATTCATCTGGATGGCAGGAATAAACTCATTCAATGCCTGCACCAATTCCGTGTATAACTGTGTCTCCAGTATCAGTATCTTATCTTCGGCACCGAGAATTTTCTCTTCGTACTCCTTCAACTCCTGTGTAATATAACGTTCAGCATTGACCAGTGTCTGTTTGCGAATCCATTCCTGGGGTACTTTTTCCTTATGTACATTGCGTACTTCGATGTAATAGCCGAAGACATTGTTATAACCGATCTTCAGACTGGGAATACCTGTCAGTTCACTTTCACGCTGCTGCACTTTCAACAGATAATCCTTGCCGGAATAGGCTATCTGTCGCAGTTCATCCAATTCGGCATTCACACCTGGCTTGATAACCCCTCCTTTATTGACCAGCAACGGCGGGTCGTTATTAATTTCCCTGTCAATACGGTCACGAATAGATTGGCAAATATTCAGCTGTTCGCCGATATGGTTCAAACTGGCATTATCAGCCCCCATACAAGCCTCCTTTATCGGTCCGATGGCTTGTAAAGCCACTTTCAGTGCCACTACCTCACGCGGAGAAACACGGCCTACCGCCACTTTGGAGATGATACGTTCCAAATCGCCTATCAGATGGAGCTGCTCTTCAATCAGTTCCTTGAAACTGGGTTGCCGGAAGAAGTACTCCACCACATTCAGACGTTCATTGATGGGCTGTACGTCTTTCAGCGGAAATACCAGCCAACGCTTCAGCAAACGGGCACCCATCGGACTGATGGTCTTGTCAATAACATTGAGCAGGCTGCTTCCGCCATCATTCATGCTGCCCATCAATTCCAGGCTGCGCACTGTAAACTTATCCAGACGCACGTATTTATCTTCCTCTATACGCGCCAAGGAAGTGATATGCCCTATCTGGGTATGCTGCGTCATGATGAGATATTGCAGAACGGCTCCCGAAGCAATGATACCGTTCTTCAAATGTTCCACACCGAAGCCCTTCAAGTTCTTCACTTCAAAATGTTTCAACAGCTTCTCACGAGCGGTTGTTTCCGTAAATACCCAGTCGTCCAACTCAAACGTGAAGAACTTGTTTCCAAAATTCCCTTCAAACATCAGACGCTTGCCACGCTCAAAAAGCACTTCTTTGGGAGCAAAGTTATTCAACAGCTTATCCACGTAATCGAACGGGCCTTCTGCCGTAAGGAATTCGCCCGTAGATATATCCAGGAATGCCACACCGCAGGCTCCCTTACCGAAATGAACGGCCGCCAGGAAGTTGTTTTCCCGGTAGTTCAATATATTATCATTGATAGATACACCCGGCGTCACCAGTTCCGTGATACCGCGCTTCACGAGTTTCTTCGTCAGTTTCGGGTCTTCCAGCTGGTCACAGATGGCTACACGCTTGCCGGCACGTATCAGTTTAGGCAGATAAGTATCGAGCGCATGATGCGGAAAACCCGCCATCTCGATGGTCTTTCCTTTGCCGTTGGCACGCTTGGTCAAGGTAATACCGAGAATTTCGGCCGCAACAATAGCGTCGGTGGAATAGGTTTCATAGAAGTCGCCACAACGAAACAGCATAACGGCATCCGGGTGCTTTGCCTTCAAATCAAGAAACTGTTTCATCATCGGGGTAAGGACAATATCTTCGTTCACTGCGGTATCTATTTTGGGATTTAATACATTAAATTGATCGGGAGGACAAAGATAGTGCAAAATTCCGATTTAGTAAATCAAGAGAAAACGAGTTTTTCTCTCACTAAACAACTTATCTTCGCCTTCATGCAAAGATAATTCTTTTTTAGAAAACAGCCGTAAAAAGGCTTCAAATACTTAGTAAGCCTTAACAAGGCTGCACATTTTCCTAAAACATGTTATAAAACAGCCTTTTTTATTTGTTTTATTTGGAGATGAGCAAAAAGTGCGTACCTTTGCAATGTGTTTTTCATAGTATTAGATTTAAGGTTAACAAAGGTTGG
>OKTX01000055.1_pt1 | contig 98967 bp, 81 predicted proteins | sample 1606261 | NCBI WGS metagenome assembly OKTX01 (sample SAMEA3879543, study PRJEB24766) | human gut metagenome | biome: human-associated habitat; feature: feces | place: USA | collected 1985/1987 | reverse complement strand
TACGAGCCATGCATTCAATTCATAAATGTGTCGCAAAGGACGCTCCACATTTATTGGCAGTTCTCCGCAATGAGCCACGCTATTCATAAGATTGTCAGCAAAAGGCGCTGCCAATCTTATTTCATATCGCGGCGTTCGCCGCATCACGGCAAAAGTAAAAACCGTGATTTGTGAGCAAGCTCCCAATCACGGTTCTTATTTTGCCTATGCGCGGCTCATTGCTCGCGTAAACTCTCAATTTACATCTTTAATGGAACGTGAAGGAATCTCCGTTCTCCACGATACAGATCATGGTCTTGCCGGTATTGAGTACAATCTCATCGCCGTTGTCATCATAATACTTCGTCGCACCGTAATCGGAAGTCTTCTCCCAGTTGACATGAATACCACGTCCGTTTGTGAAGAACCATCCATCCCGTGTGGTGTCGTGACACTGGAACGCCAGATATCCTTCGCCCAATTCCTCGTAAAAGGTATTCTGCACCAAAATATTTTTAAAGGACAACTGCTTCCCGGTAACGGCGTCGATGTGAGGACCGTCCGAACTGCCGGACAGATGCTGGGATCTGTAATAGAGTCCATCATCCTCATTGAATTCAAAATAACATCTTGTCAGGGGGTAACATCCCGACATATCAATATAGGTGGCATCTTTTGCCTTGGAGCCGTATTGGTCAAGTGTATTCGGCTCTGCCTTCGTGGCAAAACGGAAATGATTCTCGTCGGTGAGACCACGGTAATTTAAGCTGTATTCCTTTTTCTCAATGACTTTTAACAGACCTGCACCGGAAGTATAAGCGTTGTGAGGCTTGCTGCGGTCACTGGTGCGGAAGAAAGCCTCGTCGTCCGTGCCGGAAGTACCGTCAATATTCTGCGTATCCGGTTCTGCCATCAGCTCGTTGATAAAAAAAGGTCCTCCGAAATGTACTAAAAAGGCATCCCACTCAAATGCCCAGTAAGCGTAATAATCACGCAGGCTGCGGATATTACCGATCTTGTCCATATCTTCCCAGCCTTCATAGATTGCCATCATGCGTGTCATACGGTTCTCAACATTGGCTTCATAGATAATGGAAGCTTCAGACAGACTGTACTGTGGAATCGCGGAAGCTTCATTGGGGATCATGACTGCGATGGGGCGGGTTGCTGCGACATCCGCATCCACCCACTCATTGGTCAGACGGCTGCGCACCATACCTTCCACAGGCGGATTGGTGTCGTCCTCCACCACGATCGTCACCGGATCCGGCATTTTTTCACCGGAGGTTGCATTGGAAGCCGGGCTGTCCTCCGGCAGGATCGGGCTCAATATATCGTTATTATTGTTCTGCTGGCCACAGGCGGTCAACAGGAGAGAAGCGGACAGGCAAAGCGCGGTGGCTCTTAACAGTGTCCTAGTTCTGCTTTTGAAAAAACACATACAAATGTCACCTCTGTCAAGTATAATGGACGAATCTTAAAATACAAAAGTGTAAAGAATCACACCGCAGAAAATTCCTAAAATGGCTCCCATCAATACCTGCAAGGGGGTATGTCCTACGAATTCTTTTAATTTATCGTGGGCGGATATTTCACTGCGCCCCATATCCTCAAATACCTTCAGCATCTCATTTAATAGCTGAGCCTGAATACCGGTCTCTCTGCGGACACCCATGGCATCGTACATTACGATGATCGCAAGGATCAGGGAGATGGCGAACTCGAAGCTTCCGGCACCGTATTCGTAGCATACCGCCGTCACCAGGGAGCACACAGTGGCGGAATGAGAACTGGGCATGCCACCGCTGCCTACGAGACGTTCCGCTACGAATTTTTTGGAGACGATGAGATGGATGATGGTCTTAAGCACCTGTGCCACCAGCCAGCCGCATGCAGCGGCCAGAAAAATATGATTACTGAAAAATTCCTGAAAAAAGTTCATTATTTACCTCGTTTCCGGTATGCCCTTATCCCACAGATGGACATACATAAACTTAGTATAATCCAAAAAGCGGAAAAAGTACAGTGTTGACCTTGAAATGATATGCATTTGGATAGTATAATGAAACCATCCGGAGACGAATTATTCCCGGGTATATATGCAGATGATATACCGGACGATATACCGGATGATATACCCGGATGATATACCAGATGATATAACCGGATGATATAACCGGATAATATACCAGATGATATACCGGATGATATAGCCGGACGATATACCGGATGATATAACCGGATGATATAACCAGATGATATACCGGACGATAACCGGAGACAATATATCAGATGATTTATACAGATATATATTAAGGAGACTTATAGGATGAGCCTGTTGAGCGTGATAGTACCCTGCTATAATGAAGAAGAGAGCGTTGCCCTGTTTTATCAGGAGCTGACGAAGAACGATACATTTTTCAAAGAAAAAGACATCGAACTGGAGCTGCTCTACATTGATGACGGATCGAAGGACGGCACTGTGCGAGAGGTCAAAAAGCTGATCGAGGCAGATCCGCGGGTCCATATCATTTCTTTTTCGAGGAATTTCGGAAAAGAAGCAGCTATGTTCGCCGGTCTGGAGAAGTCAAAGGGAGACTACGTGGTAATGATGGATGTGGATCTGCAGGATCCGCCCTCTCTGCTTCCGGAGATGTTCGAGTGGATCTGGAAGGGCTATGATTCTGTGGCAACGAGGCGTGTGACCCGTAAGGGCGAACCGCCGATCCGCAGCTTTTTCGCCAGAAGGTTCTATCAGCTGATGAAAAAAATCTCCAAGACGGAGATGATGGACGGTGCCAGAGATTATCGCCTGATGACACGGCAGATGGTGGATGCCATTCTGTCCATGCGGGAGTACAATCGTTTCACCAAGGGGATCTTCGGCTGGGTAGGCTTCAATACCAAGTGGCTGGAGTATGAAAATGTGGAGCGTGCCAAGGGGGAGACCAAGTGGAATTTCTGGAAGCTGTTTATATATTCTCTGGATGGAATTACTGCGTTCTCCACAGCACCGCTTTTGATCGCTTCGTTTGTCGGCGTATTGTTCTGCGTGATCGCTTTTCTGATGATCATTTTTATTATTGTGCGCAAGCTGATCTTCGGAGACCCGGTATCCGGCTGGCCTTCTCTGGTATGCATCATCCTGATGACCAGTGGGGTACAGTTCTTCTGCACCGGCATTTTGGGACAGTATCTGGCAAAAGCTTACATGGAAGTAAAACGCAGACCGATTTATCTGGTAAAAGAAGAAATCTAAGGTTTTTTGAACGAAAAAATGTTACAAAACAGGGGGAAATGTAACATTTTTACTTTCTTAACTATATTTTAACGAAAAAATGTCTTTTCAAAAATCGACAGCTATGATACTATTTCTTTATCAGTCACTGCCAGGGAGCAATACTCGACAAGTAAAAAGGGGGACTTGTTTTGGATATTGTTGCAGTAAAAGATTCAGAGTTAGAGAGATATGTAACCAAAATCATGTTGGAGATAGGGGTTCCGGCTCATTTGAAGGGGTATCACTATTTACGAGATGCAATCATTTTGTCAGGAAAAGACATGGAGGTAGTAAGCAGCGTCACCAAGCTGTTATATCCTACCATCGCGAAGCATTTCCGGACCACTGACCAGAAGGTAGAACGAGCGATCAGGAATGCCATTGAAGTGTCCTGGTCGAGAGGAAATGTCGAGACATTCGAGAAGATTTTTGGCTATTCTGTAGCTACCGGAAGGACGAGACCTACGAACAGCGAGTATATCGCCCGTATCGCGGATAACATCCGACTGGATTATAAGGCTATGTAACATATTGTTTTTGTTGTAGAGATCGGGAGAGTTGATCATGTAGATGCAGTATTCTCCCCGGCAGACTGATAGGAGCCACGTACCGAAAGGGGAAGTTTCGGTATGTGGCTTTTTTATGGTATGTTTATGGTACGTTCTGAAACGTAATATTTGTCAAGTTCCTATAAATATGATAAGATGTACAAAAGCCTGCGTTTCAATCAGCGGGCGTTGGGAGATAAAATGACTTTTCGGACATCAGATATTTTGATCGGGGGGAGCCTGATCATCATCGGGCTGACGGAAGTCGCCCATTTGGCAGGCTGCCTGTTAGGGTGGTCTTTTTTGACTGTGATGGATCTGATGCTGGCAGAGATCGTGATTATGGTGATTGCGGCAATCCTGTTCAGTCTGATCAGACATAAAAAGGCGGTGGCAGTCACCGTTATAGCCGGTAAAATGGCACCGGAGAAGAAAAAAGTGTTAAGAACGCAGCGGATTCTGACAGGAATTTTGGCGTTTTTCATACTGTTGCAGATCCTGAGGATCCTTACGGGAGAACGGGCATGGCTGGACGGAGATATGACACTGGAGACGGTGAATACCTTCCTTAAGGAGAATGCCATCTATACCGTGGATCCCCTGACGGGAGTTCCCTATACCGCAGCAATGCCGCTGAGGCTTCGGATACTGTGCCTTCCGACCCTGTACGGGGCTGTCTGCAGATGGACGGGGATGGGCGCAGCGGATGTAGTATACCGGCTGATTCCCTGCGTGACATTATTGCTTGGATATGTGGCTTACGGCAGGCTGGGAGCCGTTATTTTCGGAGAAGATGGGACGAAGAGGAAGACCTTTCTGCTGATTGTGGGAATACTGTTTTGTGTAGGAGCGTATATGCCCGGCATGGACGGCTTTGATATTTTCTACGGAGGCTTCCGCGGAGTGACGATCCGGGCAGTGGTACTACTTCCGTATCTGATCGCCTGTCTGATGGAGAGAAAGTACTTCGGCGTGGTCCTGTGTGTGCTGGCGGAAGCCTGTATGGTGTGGACCCTGTACGGTGCCGGAGTCTGCCTGCTTGTGATGCTTGGCTGGGTCGTGCTTCATAAGCTGCTTTCACTGCTTCCCGGCAGACGGAAAAAGGAGGCGGCAGGATGACACTACTAAAAACCGCCCTGAACGGCTGGACCGATTATACGCAACACGGAAAATTCACGGCACTATTGCTGGTGGCAATACTGTATCTCGGATATACGATCCGCAGGCACAATGCCCTGTATGCCGGAGCGGGCAGCAAGGATCGCAATAAGACAACCATGACATTATGGCTGTATTCCGGGCTGACGGCATTTGCATGCATCTGCCCGTTGACCGCACTTTTTCTGATGAAATACCAGACTGCATTTTATTCGTATGTATGGATCTGGGCAGTGGTGCCGCAGACAGCGCTGATTGCATGGGCTGCTGCAGAATTTTTATGCGGATTATGGAAAAAAAGAACTCTTACGAATCTTATGGCAACGGTGATCTTGCTGGGAATCGTGTTCTTAAGCAGCAATCCGGTATCGGAATGGACGAAAGAGCAGACCGCACAGATCCCTGTCATGGATGTGACGATACAACAGAATCCAGAAACGTCACCCTGGGAGACACTGTCAGACCTTACGGAATACCGGCTGACGGAGAGCGGAGACGCAAGCTTTACTCTGTGGGCACCGAAGGAGATCATGGCAGCCGCCAGAGCGTATAGTGCAGAGATCTATCCGGTGTACGGCAGGAGCATCTGGGATGCCTCCCTTGGAAGCTATTCCTATGACACCTATGCGACCGGACAGGAGGATCTGTATCTGTGGATGAGCCATCTGGAAGCCACCGGAGAGACGGAATATGTGCGTATGGATGAGAGTACCGGAGCGCGGACGATCGATTTCGCGGATTGCCTGAAATATGCGGCAGAGAAAAATGTGGATATCATTCTGCTCCCGGGGAATCTGCGGAAGGAGACACTCTCGGAACTGCAAAATACTGCCGGGAGTAAGCTACAGCCTCTGAATGAATACTATCTGTTGACGATGCAGAAGTGAGCGGGCGTAGCGGATGAGTGACGGAGACTAAGAGTTGTAAGAATAATGAGCCTGCGGATGAAAGCACGTAGGCCACTGAAAGGCATTGGTATTATCATGGAACAGGATATGATCAGTATTGTGGTGCCGGTGTACCGGGCTGAAAAATATATTGAAGAGACCATGGATTGTGTGCGCGCCCAGACCTATACGGACTGGGAGCTGCTGCTCATTGAAGACTGCGGTCCGGATCAGAGCAGACAGCGGATCGAGGAGTATATACAGCGCACCGGGGATGGAAGGATCAGACTACTGACCCATCCGACGAACCTGGGGGCGGCGAGAGCGCGGAACCTGGGAGTCAATGAGGCAAGGGGAAGATATCTTGCCTATCTGGATGCGGATGACCTGTGGGCGCCGGATAAGCTTAAGAAGGAGCTTGCTTTTCTGAAAGAGAGACAGGCCGCCTTCGTGTTCACCGGGTACGAGTTCGCGGACGAGAACGGCAAGGGAACCGGAAAAGTGGTTCGCGTTCCTGCCACCATTACGTATAAAGAAGCATTGAAAAATACCACGATCTTTACCAGCACCGTGATGTTTGACATGGAACAGCTGTCAAAAGAGCAGCTGCAGATGCCGCAGATCAAAAGCGAAGATACCGCTCTGTGGTGGAGAATACTGCGGCAGGGTTATGTAGCTTGTGGTTTGGATGAAAATTTGGTAAAATATCGGAGAGCGGGGAAATCCCTGTCATCCAATAAACTGGAAGCTCTGCGCAGAATATGGAATCTGTACCGTAAGGCAGAGGGAATGTCTGTGATAAACAGCGCGTGGCATTTCTGCTTCTGGGCGGTGCGGGCAGTGCAGCGGAGAATATAGAAGAATGCAGGGGCAAGAGCCTTGGCCCGCATGAGCATCAAAGTATGGAAACAGATTTGGAGGAGTTTGTCTTGGATACAAACAATTATTACGTAAATAGATTGCGGAGAAGGGAATCCTTCAAGCGATTGATCAATATAGGATTGTCAGCGATCTGCCTGCTTTTGGAGATCGCGTTATTTGCTTATATGTGGCAGTTCCATTTCCAGTTCCAGCTGGTAGATCCCTTACAGCAGATCTGGTACAGAGGTTTCCTGTTGGAGAACGGTATTTACAGCGTGATACTGATCTTTTTCTCCGTGACGTATGGCGGTATGCGGCTGGGATATCTGAAAAATACGGAGATCATCTTCTCCCAGGTATTTGCCACTCTGATGGCGGACATGCTGATCTATGCGGAATTGTGTATGATGGCGCGAAGCATTTTCCCGCCGGATATGTTCCTGTTGATGGTATTCCTGCAGATCATAGCAGTCATTATCTATGCCAATATTGCAAATAAGATCTACCGGACGGCATTCCCTCCCAGAGAACTGCTGCTGATCCACGGGGACCGTCCCATTGAGGATATCTGTAAAAAGTTCGAGAGCCGCAAGGATAAGTACAAGATCACAAAATGCGAGCATATCAAAAAGGGTTCGCAGGAACTGTGCCGTGAGATTTTAAAGGATTACCAAAACGGTGAGATCACTGCGGTGGTCATTTGGGATATTAATGAGAAGGACCGTAACACAATCCTGAAGTTCTGCTACGCACATTCCATCAGAGTCTATGTGATGCCTAAAATATCAGATGTTATTTTAGTGGGATCCGAGGAATTACACGTATTTGATACGCCGATCCTGCTGACCAGGGAATACTCCTTGAGTATGGAGCAGAGGTTCATTAAGAGATCCATCGATGTGATCTGTTCCCTGATCCTGCTGGTGGTGACATCTCCGTTCATGCTGCTGACAGCCCTGGCGATCAAGCTGTACGACGGAGGCCCCGTATTGTACAAGCAGGTACGATGTACCATCGGCCAGAGGGAATTCTATATCATGAAGTTCCGCAGTATGCGTACCGATGCGGAAAAAGACGGCGTGGCGCGCCTGGCACAGAAAAATGACAATCGTATCACACCGGTAGGTAAGGTGATCCGCAAGTGCAGACTGGACGAGCTGCCCCAGCTGATCAATATCCTGCGGGGAGATATGTCTTTCATCGGTCCGAGACCGGAGCGGCCGGAGATCATTGCCCAGTATACCGAGGTCATGCCGGAATTCGCATTCCGTATGAAGGTGAAGGCAGGACTGGCGGGCTTCGCCCAGGTATACGGAAAATATAACACATCTCCTTACGATAAATTAAAACTGGATTTAACATATATCGAGAATTATTCGGTATGGCTGGATCTGAAGCTGATGCTTCTGACCCTGAAGGTACTGTTCTGGCCGGACAGCACGGAGGGCGTGGAGAGCGAACAGGTAACAGCCTTCAAGGCAGAGTATGATGGCCGTGCGGAAAAAGATGACAACTGAGAAGGAAAAAGGAGGCACCATGGAAGCAAGCTATGGGAAGGAACCCTTTGATCTGCGGCTGGAGGTCTTGTGCTTATGCCGTAATCTGTGGAAAATACTGGCGGTGACAGTACTGGGAACGGTACTGTTCGGCGGCGGTTATTATGTCAAAAACGTGTTGCTGCAGCCTGATCCCGGGTATGCGGCTTCTTCCACTTATAAGGTAGAATATTTTGAGAACCCTAATGCGGCAGGAGCCTACTATATCAACGAGGCTACCTGGAACAGTCTGATCCATACCGGAGAGTTTTTGGACGGTGTGGAGACACATTTACAGGAGGCAGCTGACCGGGGAGAGACGAAGGCAGCAGAGGTCCTGGCGATGGGAAGAGAGAGCATCTCCAACGCACTTTCCGCCACACTTCCTTCCGATTTCAGTATTCCGGTGACGAAAGCTACCCTGCAGGAGCCTGCGGAGAGCGTGGCACTGGCAGCAGCGGTGGAAGAGACCATGTGCAATGAATTTGCAGAGACCATAGCGGAGATCCGGCTGATCAAAGTACTGGATCATGCGAATCAGGCGGAAACGGTAGTACCGGATGTGCGGACGCTCCGCGCCGTAATACTGGCGGCGATACTTTCCCTTTTTTTCGCGGTGGTGATTTCCCTGTTGTGGGAACTGTCCTGCGACAGCATCTGGCTGCCGGCGACACTGCGCAGACGTTACGGACTGAAGGATCTCGGCACGGTGCACAGTGCGGGATTTGCTGAAAATGTGAAATATCTGTTGCAGAAGGCCACGGAGCGTAAGAATATCGGGAATAAAGACACCGGGTACAAGAGCACCGGAAAGGTGGAACTTACTGCCATGGTGTGCGGAATATTGCCGGGAGAGGATCCTGCGGAAGTAATCTCACAACTGCGTACGGCAGTGACTGCGGAGGATGTAAAGACTAGCGAAGAGTGGCAATTCACCGCGGTACCAAGTCCCCTGCTGTGCCCGGAGAGCGCGGAGACACTGCGCGGGGCGGATGCGGTGATCCTGGCGGTACCTGCAGGCCCCCATGTGGGAAAACAGCTCGAAGCAGTCCTGGAATATCTGGCAGCACAGGATTGCACCATAGACGGAGCATTTCTGTGGAATGCGGATGAAAAACTGATCCGCAGATATTATTTTCTCCCGGGAGGAACACAGGAATGAAGGTAGAAGTTCTGGCATCTGTGATGAATACCACACTCCCGGAGACAGTGGAGCATATGAACCTGCAGTCGGATGCAGTGATCATCAACCAGTGCGACCGGCTGGCCTATGAAGAGATGAAGATCGCAGGGCATGGGGGAAGCGCGGAAGCAGATCCGCGGGAAGAATATCTGATACGGTATTACAGCTTCCCGGAGCGGGGCATCGGCAGAAGCCGTAATGAGGCGATCCTGCGGGCAGAGGATGATATCTGCCTTTTTTCGGATGCGGATATCGTATATGAGGATGGCTACGAAGCAGCGATCCTGGCGGAATTTGAGAGGAATCCCGAAGCGGATATGATCATTTTCAACATTACCGTGGAGGAAGAACGCAGAACATATCACATTACAGAGCGGAAACGGGTACGCTGGTATAATTGCGGACGCTACGGGGCGGTAAGCTTTGCCATCCGAAGAGACAGATTACTGGAATCCGGGATCACGTTTTCCCTCCTGTTCGGCGGCGGTGCGAAATACAGCAACGGCGAGGATAGCCTGTTTTTGACAGAATTCATAAAAAAAGGATATCGTGTCTATACCGCGCCGGTGACTATCGGCAGGGAAGAGGCGGGAGAATCCAGCTGGTTTCGGGGCTATAATGAGAAGTTCTTCCACGATAGAGGCGTGCTGTATCATTATCTGTACGGCAGACTGGAGTGGATCCTGGCACTGCGTTTCCTATATGCACATAAGAGCACACTATGCGCCGATGTGCCCCTGAAGCAGACAAAACGCTGGATGCGGGAAGGCATCCGCGAGGCGAAACGCAGATAGATCGATCGGATCGGGAGCGACACCGATGAAAATATCCTGAGAAAATATTCGGACAGGAAGAAAGGAGCCCCACATGGAGAAAAGTGCACTGGTATATATCGTACTGACGGCGGTAACGCTAGTATTTGGCTGCTTTGTGAGTAACAGTGCCTACACGGCGGGATATCTGTCCGGCAGACGCCTGCCCGGTGCCTGTGTGGGCTATGACAGGCAGCAGGCGAGGAACCTGGTGGCGGAGATCGCCATCTTCGGGCTGCTGTCCGGGGTATCCGCCTGTCGTATCGCAGTAGGCGGTGATTACTGGGTCTACTGGCTGAATTTCCAACTGATCGATCAGGGGAGACATGTCTCTTATGAAAAGGGCTTCGTAGCTCTGGTGAAATTTTTCCACATGATCTTCGGGGAAGGCTCGTATCTTCCGATTTTTGGCTTTTTCGCGTTGATCACGGTGTTTTTCTTCCTGAAATCCCTGCATGATCAGGCAGACTGGTATGTCATGTCGTTATTTTTGCTGCTGACGGAAGGGTTCTATTTTAACAGTATGAATTCCGTGCGCTACTATTTTGCACTGGCGCTGGCGATGTATGCACAGAAATACGTACTGCGGGGCGAATACGGCAAATTTATCCTGTGGGTGCTGCTTGGCGCTACGATCCACAAATCGGTGCTGTTAGTCATTCCGGCATACATCATTGCGGATCTGCTGTCGCGGGCAAGCTTAAAAAAATGGCATTACGGCGTGGGTGTGCTGCTGATTTTATCCCTGATCTTCGGGCAGGACATCTATCGCAGAATTATATTCTATTTCTATCCGTATTATGAGAATTCCATGTTCGACAACGGACAGATCTCCTGGGCGAATATTGGGAAATGCGTCGGCACTCTGGTGCTGTGCCTGTTCTGCTATCGGAAGTGCATTCGCGAGGACCGCAGATACCGGTATTACTTTTACCTGAATCTGATGGGATTGGTGGTGTATTGCTGCGGATCCTTTATTCCGGAGGTGTCCAGAGTGGGTTATTATTTGATCGCGGCGCAGGTATTCCTGATTCCGGGAGCCTTACAGCGGATCGAAAAAAAGTGGTTCCGCCTGTTGTGCACGGCGGGCTGTGTGGCGGCATTTTTACTGTATTTTGTCCTGCTGCTACGGGGAATGTATGATGTGGAGGTGCGGCTGTTGCCGTATCTGAACTGGATTTTTAATTAATAGATAATTATTTTGCCGATAGTTGTTTGAACGGGAGATAGTATAACGGGAGATAGTATGAAGGTATTGTGGCTGTGTAATATCATGCTGCCGGCGGTGGCAGAGCATTTTCATAGAGAGAGCTCCAACAAGGAGGGCTGGCTGTCGGGGCTGTTAACGGCGGTGTTAAGCCACGGCGACAGTAACGGCATCGAACTGGCAGTAGCGTTCCCGGTGGCTGAGAGACTGTCTTCTTCTGGGGACGGACATCGGGGCATACGTATCTCCTGTGGGGAGAACACTCAAACTTCCTTTACTGCCTATGACTTTGTGGAAGATACGACCCGCCCGGATCTGTATGATCCTGCACTGGAACAGGAGCTGCGGGAGATCTGTGAGGATTTCGCACCGGATGTGGTGCATTGCTTCGGAACGGAATACCCCCACACCTTGGCTATGTGCAGAGCATTTCCGAGAAAAGACCGGATACTGGTAGGAATACAGGGACTGTGTGCAGTGTATGCGAAGTGCTATTTCGCGGATCTGCCGGAAGCGGTTGTGAATTCCGTGACCTTCCGGGATCTGGTGAAAAAAGATACCTTGAAGCTCCAACAGGAGAAATTCGCCCGCCGCGGTGAGATGGAGATTGAAGCCATCCGCCTCGCCGGAAATGTCACCGGCAGAACGGCATGGGACAGACATTACACGGGAGAATGGCATCCCGGGGTGACCTATTATCCCATGAATGAGACGCTCCGGAGCAATTTTTACACCGGACAGTGGAGCAGAGAACAGTGCATTCCACATTCCATCTTCTTAAGCCAGGGCGATTATCCGATTAAGGGTCTGCACTATATGCTCTTAGCCATGCCGCGGATCCTTAAGCAATTCCCGGATACGGAAGTCTATGTGGCAGGCAACAGCCTGACGGCTTACAGTACATGGAAGGAGAAGCTTAAGATCTCCGCCTATGGACGATATCTCAGGAAGCTGTTAAAAGAGGGGCATCTGGAGGAAAGGATCCATTTCCTCGGCAGACTGTCCGCTCAGCAGATGAAGGTACAGTACTTAAAGAGCCATCTCTTCGTATGCCCGTCCAGTATTGAGAATTCGCCGAACTCCCTGGGGGAAGCGATGCTTTTAGGCATGCCCTGCGTCAGTGCCGAGGTGGGTGGAATCGCCAGTATTTTTACCGGTGGAGAGGATGGGATCCTCTATCCGGGATTTGTAATTAAAAATAACGACTGTGATTCAAAAAACGAAGCACTGGAAAAAATCTCCAAATCCCTTGCGAACGCGTGTATTCAGATGTGGACTGATCCTGTAAAAGAACAGGACTATTGCATAAATGCAAGAAAACATGCAGAGAAAAATCACGATCCGGAGCAAAATTATAAAAAAATGGTGGAAATCTATGCAAAAATTTGTAATGGTGTCTAATTATCTGAATCATCACCAGATTCCCTTCTGCAATGCCATGGAGGAACTGCTTCGGGGAAGCTTTGCTTTTTTGCAGACAGAACCGGTGGAAGAGGAGAGGCTCCGCATGGGATGGAAGGAAGCGGACTATCCGTATCTGGTTCATTACTATACAGAACCGGAAAAGGGCAGAAAGCTCATAGAACAGGCGGATGTGGTACTGTTCGGCGGTACCGATGATGAAAGCTTCATTCAGGACAGACTGCATCAGGGGAAGCCTGTGATCCGTTACAGCGAACGACTGTATAAGGAAGCCCAGTGGAAAGCCATATCTCCCAGAGGTCTGGTACAAAAATACAAAGATCACACATGTTACCGAAACAAAGAAGTCTATCTATTGTGCGCCGGAGCCTATGTGCCGTCGGATTTCCATATCGTACGGGCATATCCGGAGAAAATGCTGAAATGGGGATATTTTCCTGAGAAAAAGGCCTATGATGTGGAACAGCTGATGGCGGAGAAGGAGCCTGCCACGATCCTGTGGGCAGCCAGGATGATCGACTGGAAGCACCCGGAACTGCCGCTTCGTATGGCGAAGAGCCTGAAGGAGCAGGGAATCCCGTTCCATCTGGAGATGATCGGCGGAGGAGAACTGGAGCCGGAGGTACGTAGACTGCGTGCAGAATACGGACTGGAAGCGGAAGTAGATCTCCCGGGATTTAAGGAGCCTGCCGAAGTGCGGAAAGCTATGGAGCGGGCAGAGATCTATCTGGTCACCAGCGACCGCAAGGAAGGCTGGGGAGCTGTCGTCAATGAAGCCATGAACAGCGGCTGTGCGGTGGTGGCGGATGCCATGATCGGGGCGGTGCCTTACCTTATCCATTCGGAGGAGAACGGCTATGCCTACGAGACCGGGAGAGAGGATCAGCTGCTTGCAAGTGTCAGAAGCCTCCTGCAGGACCGCGAGTTGTGCCATCGCATCGGTAGAAATGCCTATGCCACGATAGCGGAAGAATGGAATGCAGAGGTTGCAGCGAAGCGTCTTACGGAATTCTGTGTCGGAAAAGGCTTCCTGAAAGCAGCCGATACGACAGCCGTTACGACATTAGAAGGTGCGGTTTCGGATGAGATGACCGCATATGAACTGCCTGCCTCCGGACCCTGTTCGGTGGCACCGGTGATTTCAGAACGGAAAATGTACCGGGAGATGCTGCTGGGGAAGCTCTGATCCATCCGATGTGGCAAGAACTCCTGTGTCCTGTGGTTACTTCGATGTATAAATCATGTCAAATATTATTATGAATGATAGATATTCTAGGTACATTGATAGATATTCTACGTACATGAAGTATATATGGACAGGATCTGCCCGATCGGAACAGATGCATAAAGGAAGATATGATATATGGAAACAACAATAAGCATTATCGTGCCTGTATACAATATTATAGAATACCTGCCCCGTTGCGTGGAAAGCCTGCGGAAGCAGACTTACGACAAGATCGAGATCCTATTGGTGGACGACGGATCCACGGACGGAACTTCTGCGCTGTGCGATGCGCTGGCGGCAGAGGATGTCAGGATCCGGGTCTTCCATAAACAGAACGGCGGATCCTCTTCTGCAAGGAACCTGGGAATTCAGGAAGCAACGGGTGAATACCTTGGCTTCGTAGACAGCGATGACTATGTGGAACCGGATATGTATGAGAGACTGCTTCAAGCCATAGAGACGACACATCTGCCCATTGCCCAGACCGGCAGGGACGAGATCGACCCGGAGGGGAAGAAACTTCCGAATATCTGCGAACCGGTAACGGAGAGACAGGAGATTCCGGCGAAAGAGTTCCTGCGGGAGCTGTTAATGCACAGAGGAGACTGCTCCTTCTGTACCAAATTAGTACGCAGAGATCTGTTTGAGGAAGAGGGATTCCCCGTGGGAGTATTAAATGAAGACTTTCATCTGCTGGTGAAGTTGCTGACCCGGCGCAGCGGATCCGGTGCGGCGATCCCTGGCATTGTCTGCGTTCCCGGACAGTCTTACCATGTATTTTACCGCCCGGACAGCAATACCAGAAAGCAGACCGGATTTTCCAGAGTATACGCAGACAATGTGGACAATGCGGATATGGTGCAGAAGCTGGTGGCGGATACCTGGCCGGAGGATGAGAAACTTGCGGAGATCGCATTCCGCTTTGGCATTTTCCAGAGACTGGATTACTTGCTGCATATTCCCACAGAACAGATGACAAAGGATAACGTATTTTACCGGAATGTGGTAAAATACATGCGGAAAACCTGGCGCAGAGCCATGAAAAATCCTTATCTCACTAAGAAAAACAAGTGTTATCACACCATATTTACCATAGCACCCAGGGAAATCCGGGTGCTGCATAAGAAAGTGAAGCATATAGAGTAAATGAAGAGAAAGTTGGCGATTCTGGGAGCGATACTCCTGGTGGCATTCATATTTACCTACGAGGGCAATACCTATCAGGCGCACGCACTGGATGAAGAGGATCTTGCGTGGATCGCGGAAGCGGGACAGGCACTTAGACAGATCGTGGAAGACAGAGAGGTTATGGCGTTAGTCTACCTGTGTGACGAATACAAGCTCCACAGCGATGCGTCGGAAGACAGCGCAGCAGTAGTGACGGTACCCAGCGGACAGATGGTAGAGATCCTGGATGTGACGGTGGACGAAGACGGACAGGTCTGGGAAAAAGTGTCCACGGACATGAGCGGTACCGATTACATAGGATATGTCCGCAGAGATTACCTGGCGTGCTCCGATGAACGATTTCTGGAATGGGAAGAATACTACGGGATGAATCCCGGCGGCGCAGCTATGCTTGCCGCAGACGGACAGGGGAATTATGCGGATATCGAACAGTTCCCGGCAGGGTATCAGCCGGCATTAACCGCACTTAAGGAAAAATATCCCAACTGGATATTCGTCAGATACAATACAGAGTTGGACTGGAATACTGTAATCACAAACGAACTGCAGGGAAACAGAAGCCAGGTCAGTGCAAGCTCTCCGGACTGGGCGAAGGGAGACTATTATGGCGCCGGATGGTATAACGCATCCAGACAGGCACTGGAAGCCTATATGGACCCCCGCAATGCCCTGCGGGAAGGCGCCATTTTTCAGTTTGAACAGTTAACTTATAATGAATCCTATCATACGGAAGAGGCAATGAAGACTTTTCTGGAGGATACTTTCATGAATAGCAGTGCAAATGCTCCCGGCACGAACATGAAATTCTATTATATCTTCTATGCGATTGGTAAGGAGGACTGTCGTAGGATAAGCCCTTTCCATCTGGCGGCAAGAGTACTGCAGGAACAGGGAAAAGGAACTTCACCTATTATCTCCGGTACTGTGGCCGGGTATGAAGGCTATTATAATTATTTCAATGTGGGAGCCTCCGGCAGCACTACGCAAGAGATCATTCACAACGGTCTGGAATATGCCAAAAATCATGAGTGGAAAGGTGCTTATTTCTCCATATTGGGGGGAGCAAATCTGCTGGTCAACAACTATATCAGTAATGGACAGGATACTTTATATTTGCAAAAGTATAATGTCTGTAAAAACAGCCCTTACGGATTGTATCAGCACCAGTATATGCAGAATATCTCCGCACCTACTTCCGAGGCGGCAACAGTGTTTAAGTTGTACGGGTCCGCGGGTGTGTTGGATAAATCCTTTGTATTTAAAATTCCGGTCTATGAAAATATGCCGGGAGAACCGGATCCTACACCTACACCGACCGCAACACCGCAGCCCACGTCGACCCCGGTACCCACACCCACTCCGGTACCTTCCACGAAGATCACCCTGGAGATCCCGGAAGGGTATGATGACACGACCGTGTACATAGACGGCATAGAATATGCAGTACAGCCGAAGGATGGCACAGTAACCTTGGAACTGCCGGATGAGACGGCGGGAAGCGCGACCGTTATGCGCTATAATGAAAAGGGAGCTCCCGTGGGAATGTACGTATGGACCCTGGAATACAAAGATTATGCCTATGAAGTGACGGCGCAGCCGAAGCTTACGGATCTGCTGACTTATCATGGATTCTCTATCCGTATCACCGACAAATCAGGAATCCGCTTTAAGACCGGCATCAGCGCGGATCTGCGCAAAAAACTGTTACAGACAGATGGCGTGGACGGTTACCGGCTGAAGGAATACGGGACCCTGATCATGACCGATGCCAACCGGAAGACTTATCCTATGGTGGTGGGAGGTCAGAAGGTGCTGCAGGGTATGGCTTACGGAACCGATGCTTCCGGAATATTTAAGGACAGCATCTACGAGACCGTGGATAACAGATACCGCTATACTTCTGTATTGGTGGGAATGCCTGCCAACCAGTACAAAGTGGACTATGCGTTCCGGGGTTACGCGACCCTGACCAAGGACGAACGGGATATTACAATCTACGGACCGGTCGTGGCAAAAAATATTTATTCCCTGGCGGAACAACTGTTACGGATGAAAATATATGAAGAAGAATCAGACGCAGACCTGTATCTGCGGAAACTGATCCAGGATGCGGACAAGCAATAGGATAGGCAACAGGACAATAGGATAAGACAATAGGATAAGACAATAGGATAAGTAATAAAGGATAAGCAGGATAATAAATTTATGAAGCAATGGCAGAACAGACAGAAGAAAATAGCGTTTCTGGCGGCGGGAATACTGTCCGGGACGGCAATAGTGTTTACCGGCTGCGGTGATGGCAACACACAGGAGGAACATGTGGTGGGAACCCTGGAAGCACAGCCGATCCTGTCCTCACTGGAAGTGGAGATCGTCAATATGGAGACCAAGTACCGCAAGGGAGAACTGACCAGCGAGGAATATCTGACACTGGCAAAAGATTACGGCGAAATTGGTCGCGTGCGGGAAGAGAGAGACCTGCTGGAACAGTCTTACCGTCTCTACGACGATACAGAAGCGTTTGAATTGCTGCAGACCCTTACGGTAAATCTGGTGGAAGAAGAGCCGCAGATCCGGCAGGCAGCTGAGACTCTGACAGAGAATCTGACGCAGGATGATACTGTGGGAGAGGCAATACAAGCCCTGACCGGTGAAGAATGGTTCGATACACTGATGCCGAAGCTGCGAGAAGGACAGAGAAGCTATTACCTGGACGGTGACGGAGAACTCTATTTTCAGGTGGGATACGGAGCAGATGGCGCGGAAGTAACAAAAGTGTGGTATACTGCCGGCGGGAGAAGCATTGTCCTGCAAAATGCAGAAAATACCTTGAAAATCGTGATCTGCACGGGTGATGCGATAGCGTCTTACTACCTGGATGCCGGAACCAGCAGCATTACCAGGGAACAGGGCACGATGAAAAATGATGTCCTGACAGGAGAATATACCTGTGATATTTCTTCCGGTGAGAACGGTGTAGACCTTGCTTCTCTGTGGAACAACCGTGGGGAACTGGAATATACCACCTATCAGGGAGAATTTGATGACGAGGGGAAAACCTTGCTGGAACAGCCCGGTGAGGCAGAACTTAAGAAGCTGTTAGAAGGCAGCGGATACCAAAAGGCAGTGCTGTATGCCTACGATGCGTCTACCGGCAGATGCCTGTGGCAGGGACTGGATAGTGATGCGGCAGTGGAGAGCTATTCCTTCGGGGGTGATATGCTGGGATTACAGAGCGTGCCTGAGTATAGCGCGTATGAGGCGCAGCCTATGACAGAACAGAATGCGGAAGAGACTGCCGAGGGAGAAGAAGGCAGTATAGAACCGGGCGGCAGTGAGACCGCAGACAACATCGTCAGAGTGAGAGTGTTCGACGGCGAGATCCAGTGGTACGATGGAAAATACTGGGTAAGTGCCGGCAAAGCGGCGGATCTCATACAGGAGGATCCTTTCCTGGCATATGAGGAGAGAGAAAATGCTTCCGGAACGCAGGTGGCATCAGCGCAGTCTGCGGAAGGGGAACAGCCGGGAGAAAACGGCAGTTCCACAGGAGAGATCAAGGCAGCTGACGGGAATAAGAATACCGGTACAGTGACACTTGCATCGAATAAACCGGCTGTGGATAATAAAAATAAGACCGGCACGACAACTACGGCGAAGCCTGCGACAACACCCAAGCCGTCTACGACGAACAAACCTTCCACAACGAACAAACCGTCAACCACGACAAATACAGCGGGAAGTAGTTCCGGAAGCGGCAGTAGCGCGGGAGGAAACACGAGCTCGGGTGGTAATAGCAGTTCCGGAGGCAGTAGCAGCGCGGGAGGAAGTACGAGCTCCGGAGGTGGAAGTAGTTCGAGTAGTGGAAGCAGCTCTAGTGGCGGAAACAGTGGTTCTGGCGGCGGCAACAGTTCCGGAGGCAGTAGCAGTTCCGGAAGTGGAAGTAGTTCCGGTGGAAGCACGAACTCCGGAGACAATAGTAGTTCCGGTGGAGGCAGCAGTTCGGACGGCAGCAGTTCAGACAGCGGAAGCAGTTCCGGAGGCAGCAGTGGTTCTGACAGTAGCGGCAGTTCCGGAGGCAACAGCGGCTCCGGAGGCGGAGGCGGCTCTGACAGTGGCGGCAGTTCCGGTGGTGACAGCGGCTCCGGAGGCGGTAGTGGTTCCGACAGCGGCGGAAGCTCCGGCGGAGACGTAGATATCGACTGGTCTCCGGATATCATGTAAATTAAGAAGTTAAGATGATAGATAAGCTTAAGCAAGACAAAGGGTAAGAGACAGAGAATGAAATTCACACGGACAATCACAGGCAATAAGCGAATCAAGACGCTGTTGGAATCAAGAAAGACGGAAATATTCCTGGTAGCAGTAATCCTGCTCGCCGCAATCTTCGTCCGGGCATACCATTTCGGCGCACCGCCCATCGGCGTGCACCAGGACGAAGCTATGGCGGCGGTGGATGCCAAGGCGCTGGCGGAATACGGAACAGACCGTTACGGTATGCGGTATCCGGTGCATTTTACAGCGTGGAAGAATAGCCAAATGAGCGTATTTTTATCCTACTGTATGGTCCCATTTATTAAAATACTGGGATTTTCCACAGTTACGATACGACTGCCGCTCCTGATCACCAGCTGTCTGGGGCTCCTGGCGCTGTATCTGTTCACGAGACAACTGGCAGGCAAATGGACAGCTATGATCGCGCTGCTCTTCGGAATGATCTGCCCCTGGCACTACATGCAGAGCCGCTGGTCCATCGACTGTAACATGTTCCCCCATATGTTCCTGTTTGCCGTCTGCTTTTTACTGGCAGGACTGCACAGAATAGAAGGGAAAAAGTGGAACAGAGTCTTCTTATATGTGTCCATGGTGTTCTTCGGATTGTGTTGTTATTGCTATGCAGTATCGGACTATTCCGTACCTGTTTTCCTGCTGGCAGTGGCAATCTACCTGCTTAAGAAAAAACAGATCAACTGGAAAGAACTCCTGGGCTGCATTGCAGTCTATGCGGTGATCGTGCTGCCGGAGTACCTGTCCATGCTGATCACAGTGCTGGGAAAAGAGACCATCGAGACACCGCTATTTACGATTCCCTCTTTTCAGGACAGCGTGCGCGGAGAGGATGTATTGTTTGCCAACTTTTCCTGGTACCAGCTGAAAGAGAATCTGGTATGCATGATAGAAACCGTATTTTTCGGAAGAGATCAGGCAGTGCCCAGTACGGTAGCCAAATTCGGACCGATGTATTATGTGACGGATATTTTCTTCCTGATCGGTCTGATCACAGTAATCTGGAAATTGAATAAGAAGAAACTGCCGGAGAAATACAAGACCCCTGTGTTTATCCTGTTTGCATGGATGGGGCTGGCGGTGATCATCGGTGCCATCACCAGGTATCCGGTACTGCATCGCATCAATATTGCATTTTACCCGGTGATCATCCTGGCAGCTGTGGGCATGGCGGCATGCATTCAAAAGTGGAAGATCACGGCAATCCCCATAGTTGCGTTATATGGTGTGCTGGGAGTGACGTTTGCTGCCACCTATTTTGGAGAATGGGCGGATTTAAGCCGAATCTACTATTATGAACCTTATCTGAATGCTTTGGATTACGCACATACGATAGAATGCGATGAGTATTACATAGACCCGGATCCCATGGGCGAGGGCGAGTATATGGTGGGACAGATCCTCACGATGTACTGCCATCAGATCGATGCCCATTATTTCCAGGGCGTCAGCAACGTGCAGGACGGCAGAGAACAGCTGCCCTATGCGGAAAAATATCATTTTGAATACGTGACAGAGGATACCATCCGGGAAAATCAGGGGAAAGATGTAGTGTACGTGGTGAACTATGAACTGATCGACCTGTTTGATGAAGAAGAATACGATATTACTTCATTTTATAATAATTATTACGTTGTGGAGCCCTATACCAAAGAAAAGGTGGAATAATCAAAGTGAAACTGACCAAACTGACAGAGAAAAAGAAACTTATGCTGATCAGCGCTGCATGTGTAATCGCACTGGCTGTGATCCTGTGGCCCCTACTTGCAATCTCGAAATACAACTACGCTTCGGCAGATGACTGGTCCTATGGAGTGCATACCTATCAGGTGCTCCAGAACCATGGAGGACTGATCGCATTCGTTCAGGCAATCATAGAGACCGTACAGGAGAGTTTCTGGGAAGCGCGTTTCGCCAATATTGCACTGGCAACACTGCAGCTCGGAATCTTCGGGGAACACTGCTACGCGATTGTGGCGTATCTGATGATCGGATCCATCATTTTCTCCGAGATGTACCTGCTGGCGCAGTGCATTGGCAAGGAGAACAGAGGACTGATCCTCCCTATCAGCATTCCAATGATCATGATCCAGTTGCTGTATTGTCCGTTTCCAGAGGAAAGTTTCTACTGGTACACCGGGGCGGTAAACTATACCGGAATCTACAGCTTATCTCTGATACTGGTTGGACTGGTGCTGAAGCTTGCCACAAGAGAACTGAAAAAGGTTGACAGAATCCTAAGTCTGGTGATCGCCTGCATTTTGGCAATATTAGTGGGCGGAGATAACCTGGCGACCAGCTTATCAACCTTCTGCCTTTTGGTGTTATTGGAAATTGTATTTTTAGCGAAAAATAAGGATGGATTCCGCAGAACCTGGTTCGTGGTACTGGTCAATATTGCCAGCCTGTGCATTGTATGCTTCTCTACCAGGACGCAGACCAGACTGGAGTGGAACTTTGAGGGAGATACCCTGTATTCCCCGCTGATGGCAATCTGGGAATCCTTCGTCAGAACGTTTTTAAATATTGTCAGCTGGACGAACCTTAAGATGCTGTTACTGCTGCTTCTGATGATTCCTTTTGCATGGAAAGCAGTCCGGAAGATGCATTATACATTCCGGCTGCCGGGACTGTTCACCGCACTGTCCTTCGGTGTGTACGCCTCCCAGGCTACGGCAACCCTGTATGTGAACGGCACCATGGGCGGTGGCAGACAGAGCGCGATCCTGTGGTATTTCTATGTGCTGTGGATCGTGGCAAATGAGATCTACTGGTGCGGATGGGCCGCTGGGAGAATCCTGAAACCGGAAAAAAGCGAGAAGGTGGATAATCTGGCACAGAAGTACCTGTTTAGGTATTGTGGCGTTGTAGGAGTGCTCCTGGCGGCAGCAGTGCTCTTCGGTAATGTGCAGCAGACCAGCAGCTATCGCGCTTACCGCATGTGGAAGAACGGCTGGGCACAGGCGTATGGCGAAGGTTGGGAAGAGAGATTCAAGGTGCTCAAGGATGATTCCGTGAAGGAAGTAGTGTTCACACCGTTATATCCGGTGGAACTGATCATGTACGCAGATCTCCAGCCGGAGGATGGGTATACGTGGGTGAATGATGCATGTGCGGATTACTATGGGAAAGATTCTATAACGGTGGAAATGAAATAGCTCATATTCCTCAATATTTCATTTTAATAATAAATGTTTCTGTTGATTTATTAAATTATTTCGTTTATTATATTTATATAGACGGCATACTTATGGAGGAATTCTATAATGAGAATAGATGAGCAATTGAAAATCTTAGCTGTTAAGAATAATATGACTTTAGCACAGATTGGTGAGCGCATGGATAAATCACCGCAAGCTTTTTCTCAAAAAATGAAACGGGGAAACTATACACTGGATGAATTGGAAGAGATTGCTGTAGCAACGGGAGCAAGTCTTCACTGTAGCTTTGAATTACCCAATGGTGAAATTATCAAATTAGTCTAAGACGGAGGATTAGAATGTTAACATATATTGAAGGAGACATTTTCAGCAGTCCGGCTCAGGTTCTTGTTAATACTGTCAACACCGTAGGTGTTATGGGAAAGGGAATTGCATTAGAATTCAAAAAGAGATATCCCGCCATGTTCCAAGAATACAAGGAGCAATGCGATAAACATAAATTAATTATTGGAAAACTGATGCTTTGGTATGCTCCGGATCATTGGATCCTGCAGTTTCCTACCAAAGAACATTGGCGAAATCCTTCCAAATTGGAATATATTGAGAAGGGGCTTATGGTATTTGTCCGCAAGTATGCAGATTATAATATTTCCTCCATCGCTTTCCCAAAATTGGGTTGTGGTAATGGAGAACTGGCATGGAATGATGTGAACCCTTTAATGGAAAAATATTTGAAAGATCTCCCCATTGATGTATATATTTATTTGGGAAAGGGAGGTGGGTCTCAGCCGGAGCATAAGGCACCCTCAAAAATGATGAATTTCATGAAAGAAAATGCAATCGATCTTTCGTTTACAGGTTTGAAAGACAATATCTGTTATCAGACAGCAATTGCCCCATTTTCTTTCGAAGCATACGGAAATATTTGGAACGCACAGTGGCTCCCGGATAAGAACCTGATCCTGGAATCGAAAGAAAAGTCTTTTGCTATTTCGGAAGAAGATGTACATCAATTATGGGATGATATTTGTAATAAACACATTGTACCGGAAAGCAAGTATATTGTAGACAATATATTTTTTTCATTGTTGACTGCTTTGGGGTATTTACAAAGTATCACTATTCGTCAGGAAGATGATCCGGTCGCTCAAAATGGTTTTCAGCTGGATGCCGGTAGGGGACGCGCTTTTCTGATAAAGGGGGATCTGCATGACATATGATGAAGTTATTAGCAATAACTGTAAATATAATTCACCGGTTTCCTGGTGGCCAAAGTATGCATTCCATTACACAGATGTGACTAATGCCATCGGTATTTTGAAGACAGGGTATTTATACAGCAGATATAATGCCGAAAAAAGCCATTTGATGTCCAATGATAACGCAAGCCGGCAAGTGATTGATATGACCTATTCCGGTGCGGAATCAACCGTGCGATTCTACTTCAGGCCACTTACTCCAACACAATATCATAATGAAGGCTTCAAGCATCCGTCGTTGCGTTATTGTCATGACTTGAACGCTAACGTTCCGGTTCCGGTATTTTTTCTATTTGATTTGAACAGCCTTTTACAATTACCGGATACTCAATTCTCGGAACAATCATTGGCCGGTGGAGGCGGCAGCCTATTAAGTGGGGAAGAGAATTTTGCTTCTCTGAATTTCACACAAATATACAAAACCGGCTACATGAAGGATGCAGAGCAGGAGAAAAAATACAGACATGCGGAAATCGTCTATCCCGGAGCATTTGATATCAGCGACTCACTGAAATACATCATTTGTAGAAATCAAGTGGAGCGTAGCACTTTACTGAATCTTCTCAGAAAAGAGGGTTCCAAGACCTTCTCAAGATATAAAGACAAAGTCTTCGTAATGGCAGATTGTTTTGAAAATAACGGACTGTATATAAAGGAATGTACTTATTATACGGATAAAGCTGTCATTGTTTGTTCCAAAACAGCCAGTAAAATACAGTACACCTCACGATATAAAGAAGACCCGGAAACGGCATTGATTGTACATGCGTATGCAGAATTTGACTGGTATCGTTCTACAACTTTGCTTGAGAGAAGAAGCTGTAATTTCCAGGTAGACTATGAGTCTTCTGAAAACATTACTTTTACGAATCTCGCAAAGCCGCAAGGAGCAACGGCTTTATATATGCAAGTGTACTTTGAAGGAAAACTCATGTGTTACATGTGTTGGCAATTATCGGATTCAGCTCTTTTATAGATACAAGCGTAATTAAGACGGCAATGTGCAGCAGACCAGCAGCTATCGCGCTTACCGCATGGGAAAGAAGCGTTTATACTATATGCACAAATAGAAGAGTTGACTTTTACACTAATGATTTTGAGTACTTTCTTAAGAAATCATAGCATTTCCAAGAAAAACTTGTACTTATCATCAAAATTGATTAAAATATAGAAGAATATGTGTAGATGATGAGTCAATAGAAGGAGATGCTCTTATGCAGCTTACAATAAAGGGAAAAACAATCAACATATGGTCTAAGAAGCGGATATTATATACCATCTGCTTTTTTCTGTTCTGCGTGATTGATCAAAGATCAAAGACAGCTTCCGGCTTAGATGGAGTCATTGAAACTTTCCGCGATATGGCAGGGATACTGATGGCTGCTATTATTATGTCGCACTATAAGTGGGAAGAATTCATGGCACACAAGGTGTTATATGCGATATGGACAGGCATAGCGGTGGTGGCAGGAGCACTCTTTATTGTATTTGGGCAGCCACTTGCTTATTTTATGAACGAACGTATTATGATTGCTTTGGATGTCCTCGTCTTTGGCTATGTGGTGATTCATACAATTATTAGTGTGTTTATAGAGAAGAAGTATCCTAAATTAAATAAGGGAATGTTTGGCCTGTGGGTAGTGATGATGCTTCTGATGATCTTATCCAGAAGTGATTACGTATGGCCGTTTTGCTATTTTATTATGTTTGGATGTTTTTACCTTACGGATTTTACGGAAGAGGAGCAGGAAGATTTGTATCAGGGAATCATGAACGGAGTCATCTTCGCTTTTTTTGCGTTTCAGGGATTTTGCTGTGTGTTTAGACCGTATGATCAGGTGAGATATACGGGAATCTACAATAACTGCAATCTGAATGGTCTGTTTTATTTGGTCGTGCTGGCTGCTATGTTTGGAAAAATACTGTATGTGACTAAAGAAAACAAGCACAAATTCTGGAGAGTGTATTATTGGCTTGGGTCAGGAGTGGTTTACTCGTTTATTTTTATGACGATTGGAAGAACTGCATGGCTGGTGTCCTTTATACTGGGATTGTTGTTTTTGGGCTTTTATCAGGGAGAAAAACAGAAGAAACATTATATTAGAAATGGACTGCTTTTAGTGCTGTGTATATGCATGATGTTCCCGGTGACATTTGGAATGACAAGATATTTGCCTCCAGTATTCCATCATCCAGTGTGGTTTTGGGGAGAGTGGAGTGAGGAAAGAGTACATTCTTGGGATGCCTGGAATTCAGAAAAATATGTGGATATTGACGATGTGTTGAATATCGCAATTAGAAGAACTCGAGAAATAACAGATGATTTAGTAGGCAGGTCACCTTTTATGCTGAAAGTATTTGCAGCAGAGCTTGATAAAGTTCAAGTTCTGAAAGATGAACAGTCTGCGGATCAATTTCTAATTCGTGAAACAATATATAGTCAGTATTGGAAAAACCTGAATCTTATGGGGCATAAACAAAAAGATCAAGGATTTCAATTATTCTCATGGTATTGGATAGGTCACGCACATAATATTTATCTTCAATATGCCACAGATTTCGGAATTCCGATGTGTATATGTTTTATCGGCATATGTATTGGAACATTGATACGGATAGTGAAAAATAATTTACAAACTGAAAAGACATATCTTATTGGATATATTTTTTTGATATTAGTTCCTTTGTTATTTGGACTATTAGAATTCTCCTGGGGAAGCGGAGCTGTCACAATTGTATTATTGTTTATTGGTTGGAGACAGGGAATTTGTGATAATTAGTTGAAAATGATATAATACAATTTGATTTTATTCAGATAAGACTGTGAAAGGCTATAGTTAACTAAAATTATGAAAGAAAAGAATAACTTCCTTAAAATACCCATTAACAGAATTATTGCTTTAATATTATTAGATATCATGTCCATTATTGTTGCGTCTTTTGCAGCAATTTATATTCGATTTGATTTTAGCTTTAACGGAATACCGGAAGAGTATTTGATAAAATTTGAATATATTATACCGTACAATATTTTGCTTACGTTGTTGCTTTTTGCTTTATGGAAGTTGTATAAGAGTGTATGGCGTTATGCCAGTGCAACAGAATTATTGAATATTGTATTTGCGACCACTTGTGCAAGCATCGCTCAGGTGATTTTATGCCATATTTTGAATCAGAAAATGCCCCGGAGTTATTACGTGCTCTACTGGTTCTTACTATTTGGATTGACCACGGTAATTCGGTTTAGCTATCGCATTTTACGCCTGATTAACTCAAAAAGATTAGAATTAAAATCAAAAAAAGACGGCAGCAATGTCATGATCATCGGTGCCGGAGCAGCAGCAAATGCTATCTTAAAAGAAATCGAGACCAGCAGCTATCTAAATCTCAATCCCCAATGTATTATCGATGATAATCCGGGATGCCATGGAAAATTCCTGCGTGGCGTGCCGATCGTCGGCGGCAGAGACAGGATCTCAGATGCCGTAGGACAGTACAATGTGGATGAGATCATCTTTGCCATTCCCTCTGCCAATACCCAGGTAAAAAAAGAAATCCTGGACATCTGTAAAGAGACCGGCTGTAAAATGCGTACCCTTCCGGGAATGTATCAGCTGATCAACGGAGATGTCTCCGTGGCAAAATTAAAAGAGGTGGAGATCGAAGACCTCTTAGGAAGAGATCCCATAGAGATTAATACAAAAGAAGTCCTGAACTATGTGAGGAATAAGATCGTATTGGTTACTGGTGGCGGCGGGTCCATCGGAAGCGAGCTGTGCAGACAGATTGCAGGACATCAGCCGAAACAGCTGATCATCGTCGATATCTATGAGAACAACGCCTATGCGATCCAACAGGAGTTGATCCGTAAATATCCGACACTGGATCTGGTAGTGTTGATCGCTTCTGTCCGTAATACCGAGCGTATCGAGGATATCTTCCGCAGATATCGTCCGAACATTGTCTACCATGCGGCAGCCCATAAGCATGTGCCCCTCATGGAAGTCAGCCCCAATGAGGCGATCAAGAACAATGTCTTCGGTACCTACCGTACCGCACAGGCAGCAGATAAGTACGGTGTGGAGAAGTTCGTGCTGATCTCCACAGATAAAGCGGTGAATCCCACCAATGTCATGGGCGCCTCCAAGAGAATGTGCGAGATGGTGATCCAGATGATGAACCGCAAGTCGCAGACGAATTTCGTGGCAGTACGTTTCGGCAATGTATTAGGCAGTAACGGCAGTGTCATTCCCCTGTTCAAGAAACAGATCGCAGAAGGCGGCCCTGTCACCGTTACGGATCCTAACATTATCCGTTACTTCATGACGATACCGGAGGCGGTATCCCTGGTACTGCAGGCGGGCGCCTATGCCAGAGGAGGAGAGATCTTCGTATTGGATATGGGAGAGCCGGTGAAGATCGTAGACCTGGCGACGAACCTGATCAAGCTGTCCGGATACAAGCCGGGTGAGGACATCGAGATCAAATTCACCGGATTGCGTCCCGGAGAGAAGATGTACGAAGAACTTCTCATGAACGAAGAGGGACTGAAGAAGACTGCCAACAAGATGATCTATATTGGAAAACCGATTGAATTTGATGATGATGTTTTCAAAAAGCAATTGGACAAGATCTACAAGGATGCCTATGCGGAGACGGATCGGATCCGCGAGGATATCAAGGAGATCGTACCGACGTACCAATTTAAAAAATAAACTTTGATAATTATTGTTCCGAATAAGGTGGGAGGCGATTGAAACGATGAAAGAATTGCAGAGCCAGAAGAACCTGGAAATCCTGCAGGACTGGTTCAAGAAAGCAATCAAGGCTGAAAGCCTTGAGGAATGGGTGAAGAGCATTGAAGAGTTGACCCCAGAGCAGACCAACAAGTAGAAATAGAAATTTCTTGACAAAAACCGCATGAATGCTACAATTTTCTTATAAGGTTATTGGGGAATGGCATTTGTGGGAAAAGGGTGGAAAGAAGTATATAGTTTGCTATGCACAAATGTAATACCATCAATAGGTGTGCGCCTGTTGGTGGTATTTTGCTTTTGTATTAAGGAGCAAGGTGAAACAGCATGAAAAGAGAAGCCCCTGGCATCGTTAAGAGAATATGGCATTCAAAAACAGTAATCCGGTTAAAACCAAAGCTTTTGGTGACATTGCTGGGAGTGGGGGCACTGTGACAACACTTCTTCAACAGGAATGCTTGCAGACCAAGATAAGGAAGATATGAACCCTTGTTATAATACAAATATGTAATACTTTTGGAGGAACGGGCATATGGGCGAGGTAATATCCGGCATCGTAATTAATATAATTTCTTCTCTCATCTATGACGGGAGCACGCAGGGAGTGCAGCATGCATTTCTCAATAAATATTCCAGGGCGAAGCTTGAGAAGAGAATCAGCAAAAAAGTAAATACTGAGCTGGGGCAATTGCTGGAACAGAACCGGGTATTTGATGGTGCAGCGTTTACTAATTATATCCAAAATATGCAGCCAATTCAAAAAATACACCGGAAAGTTTCAGCACCGGAACGTTCATCGGGAATCTTGGATCAACAGCTTATAACACAATTGACATATGATACAGTGACGTATCTGCGTGGGGAAAATGTGATGGTATCTCCTGAGGCAGAGAATATTGTACAAGACTTCTATCGAAAAGTGATGAAAATATGTGATGAGGAATGCTCTTCCTTATTAACAGATTCGGAGAGAGGGCTGGCCAGATTGCTCGGACGAAACTCAGAGAAACTAAGTCATGACACTGTTCAGACCATGATTACAATAAATAACGATACTATTGCTGCGGTAGAGAGAACTGGGAAGGAACTTAGCAGCCAATTTCAAAACTACGTGGGAGCGATAAATGGCGGTTCTGCACAGAATGTTTCTGTCTCACTGAGAAATGCCGGAATCACAGATGTTCTTCCCTATAAATATCGTGGTGGCAGTGACAAGGAATCCTTTGTACGCCAAGTGCTATCCAATCTGCGACAGCGGAATTGGATTCATCTCTATGGTAAAGTATTCTCAGGCAAGACACAGGCGCTGATTCGCATTGCGGAAAGAGTAGGTAGCTATGCATGGATCAGTGTGGATGAGGAAAGCTTCCTAAGCATCGAATTGTCTGCGCTTACATTGCCTGAACAGACAGTGATTATTCTAGACGGCATCCCACGTGCCTCAAATACAAAAGTAAAGCAAAAATGTCTGGAAATCTTGTCTCAGGTACAGAAAAAGAAATGCAAGCTGATTACAAGCGGTTATGAGAATATCGAACCCTACATTAAGGGATATCTGGAACAGGACAGTTTTCTCACGATAGAACTTCTCGGACTGTCGCATGATGATATTGATGAAATAATGCGCAGACATAATGCACCCGAAGAACTGCTTACTACGAAGGCATATCAGAATTTCGCAGAGCTGTGTGGTACCCTTCCGCCGATTGTCATGGAAGTGATACACAAAATGGAACACAACGGATGGCAGATTGATACAGATGTATTTCTGACCATAATTTCCCGCAGGACAGATACACTGGCTGAACAGATGGTGACACTGTTCTTGGAAAATGTGCCGGAAGAGAATACAAGACGGCTCTACTATAGAATCCTTTATCTCGGCAATAAAATAAGGAGAAGTTGGATCCCTGCCCTTGCTGATATTCCCGTAGCAATTGCAGAACCGGATACTGCAATTGAGAGCCTTAAAAATCGTTGGATTTTTAGCGAGGGTCAGTTCTATCAATGTCCTAATATGGTCATGGAGCAGTTCGCACAGGAACATCTGCGTACTGAGGAGAGAAAGGCACTCGATCATTTTGCTGTGCAAGAAATTCTGAAGAATCAGCCGCTGGATTTGATGGGTTTTTCAGACTTAATTAAGCACTATAGCAGACTGGAAGAATATGATGCAGAGGGTATGTTATGTGTAAGCCTTATGAAGCAAATGCGGGAGAATGATGTGAAGAAATGCTTCCTGACAGTGGAAAATTTCTGGGAGGAACTCCCGCTGCCGAAGGGAATGTCTCCTGTAGTTAAATGTAATGTACGCTTGAACCAGTTATATTTCCGAGCATGGAAGGGCGGATATGAGGAAGATTTAGATCAGAGAGCAGCCGAAATATGGGGATTCGTAGACGAAGAGCCTATGTGTGCGCTAATGATTGCGATTCAGAGCATGGCGGAGGCAAGCACAAGCCCGACTGTTTCATTGGCACTATTTGATGGATTCATGAAACATTTGGATGAGGTAGAGAAAAGTTACCAGAGGCTCGAGGCAATGGAATTAGAAAGTGTGGACAATATTGCAATGGAAAGAATCGAGCATGCATTTGAAATGGTTGGAGGCTCTCTCTTCGTAGCATATAATGAAGTGTTGATGCTCAGTATCAAAACAGTGAATCAACTGGAAGAATATGCTGATTGCGCAGAGTGCCATTTCACAATGGAGCAGTGGCAACAGCTGGAAAAAACGCCGGACATGGACGCTCTATTGGCGTATATGCTAAAGAGTGCAATGGAGAATTCCCAGGAAACTTTGGAGCAGTATGAGACAATTGTAAAGAATCTTTATGACCGGCTTGACGCTGTTGCAACACCAAAACTATGGACAAGCACAGTACATGTGATGTTGTATGCACTTCACGAGAACGGGAAATATTCAAAAGCAGTAGAACTGTATGATTCCGTGAAAAATATCGTAGAAGGAGATCCAGTGCAATACTGCGAAGTACTGGATTCTATGGCGAGAGTTGCCCATGATAATGGGGATGCTGCGGCTGAGAGGGAGCTTTTTCAAAGAGAGATAGGTGCCATAAATCGGACGGAAGAAAGAGAAATCAAATTCATCATGATGGACACATGCCTTCTGTATCTGGACCAACTTGACACGGAAGATAAGGAAGAGATTGAGAAGGTTTATCAATCCATGCAGCATGTAGCCGGAGGATTACAGGGGCAAGAGGAATTTCCAAGGGCGACGGAAAAGGCAGAAGCCGAATATTGGATGAAGATGTATCAGCTGGGAGAACTGGGCAATTATATGGATTCCTTCCTTGCATTCATACGAGACCTGCTGGAAGAACAGCGTGAATCAGAGGATGATGCACTGATAGCGATTCTTACCAAGATAACACATGTGATGGGTTATATCGGCATGGAATTACTTAAGGATAAAGCACCGCAGAAATTTGCTGACGGAAGTGACTATATGCATCCTGATTTACGTATGTTCTGGAATAATGTGTCGGATGCAGACGTTGTGGCATATTGGCGTCCAGACAAGAGGCAGCTGCTCTATCATATCTGCGCAGAGCTTGCGGAGAAATGCGATTATAGAGAGATGGCAACAGAACTTTTCAGAGATGCAATTGAAGACGATGGGTTCTGGAGCGAGAGTACGAGAAATCTGTACTGTGTTGACTCCTATATCCAACTGAAGTTTCTTGAACTGGGGGAGACTGAGAAACTATTTGATGCAATCCGACAAAATTATTTGCCCAGGGAACTGCCGGAGATAGAGATACAGATGGAATTCTATTTAGTGGTAAGGGAACTGATGGTGTTCTCTATGTATCTGCTCTCTCTGTACCAAAGGGATGAGAAAGAGGCGTTAGCATTCTGTGAGACATTTATCCGCGGAATGAGAATCGATGAATTCGATGAAGTTGCTCAGAACTATTATCAGGAGTACATCAGAATCTTGAAACTCATCATACAGGAAGGACCGGATTTTGACTTGCTGAAGGAAGTGTTCTATAAAGTACAGAAAAATGAGAAGCTGGGAAATCTGGATACTGCAGTCCTGCCACTATTATTGATGGATGCACCAAGAAAACAGAGGGAATCTCTGAGGACCAATGTTAGGAAGGGAATAGCTGGATTGAAGATGGAAGATGATTTCGCATTGCAGAGGGTGATGGAAGGAATTTCTTAAAGAAAGTACTTTCTTTTTTCAAGTAACTTGACTTAATGATAAAATAAGAAATACCCAAATATGAAGCATTAGGAGAAAAGATATGATTAGTAAAGTGAGATACACATTGGAAGGGGCTTATGTCAATCGGGCATTTCAAATGTCTGTTCAATTAGTGGTAAAAAACACTATCTTTGGAACAGTAAAATATAATAGTACAGTAATATATAATTGGATAAGGAACAAGTTTGTAAATTTGCAAGTGCCAGATGATATAAGAAGTTACGAAAAAAATCGTATGGGTTATGAAATAAGTGTTATATACAAACCTGAGGAACCGTATTTTTGCATGAAAGTATCTCATCCAGATAGTTCCATTCCAGGCCGAATATGGACGACAGAGGCAGAAATTATTGTAGTTGACGAAAAAGTATTGTTTGGAGTCAAATTATCCTATTCGACACCAATCAATAACGATGCATGCAGTGTAGAGTTTAGCATGCCGAGCTTTGTGGTGAATATAGCTAAACAAAATGGAATTATAGATGTTCGGAAATTAGAAGCTGAGGCTTGGAGTATAGAAGATGAAAAATCCCTTGAACATCTTTATGATTTGATACAGAATGTTGACAGAAAAATGCCAGTTATTGTAATAACTGAAAATGATAATTGTGAAAATATTGGTGGTCAATATACAAAAGGATATTTAGTAGATGCGGATTTTTTGGCTCGAGAAATCGCATCGCTTGCTCATGTTGTAAGAATTCCTTGCAATATGGTAGATAAGTGGAATGAGGTCACAGGAAAAAAATGGGGAGTTTATGGAGGAGCAATTAGAACGTATTTTCCTGGTGCCAATTTCGCCGAGGATGATTATATGAGGCATCCATTATCAGTTGCAAATAGAATTATGGCATCAAATTATATGGATAAAATGGGAAATGAGTATATTGCCGGGGACGCTTTTAAAAATATATTGGAAGAAAATGTGAAAAAGTATAATACAAACGTTAGATTTGATTGGAGAAATTTAGGACATAAATTCTATTTTTATGCAAATAAAGAATTGCTTATCGAAAAGGAAAAGAGCATTTCCAACATAGAACAGTTAAGAGCAACATATGAACGGCAAATAAGTCAACTTGAAGAAAGCATTTCTGATAAGGATAATGAATTGTTAACAGCACTCATCCAAGTGGAAGAAAGAGAAGAGCAAATTGAAGAAATCCAAGATAGAGTATATCGCTTGAATTTGCGAATAGATGTGTTAGAACATCAACTTGCATGTAGTAGGGGAGATAAAATAGATATTCCGATTTTGGATGATTATTCAAAATTAGAAGAATGGGTTGATACATATTTTCCAGGTAGAATTGTTCTACATAATAGGGCTATTCGTTCGCTAAAAAATGCAGTATATGAAAATCCAGAATTGGTATTTAAGTCAATACATTTATTGGGTACTACTTATTATCAAATGAGGATGGGAAAATTAACAAAGAAAGAGTTTGAAGCAAAATGTTCGGAACTAGGAATTGAGGAAGCTGGAGCAATTGCGGATACTGCTGCGGGAGAACAAGGTGATACCTATTTTGTTCAATATCATGGGAAAAAAGTGAAGTTGGATAGGCATTTGCGTAAGGGAACATCAAGAGAACCACAATTTTGTATGCGAATTTATTTCTTTTGGTGTGAGGAAGAATCTTTGGTTGTTATCGGATCATTGCCGCAGCATCTGAGTATTAGTATAAGCTAGTGTTATGATGTGTTGAACAAAAGCAAATATACTGTGCATGTGCCGTTTCGAGCATGTGTTCACAGTGCCTGCTACCAATGTTCCTTACAGTGCCAGGAACCAATATCCTTGAAGTAGGGTTTGTTTGCCCGACCAAAAAATAATATCCGGTTGAGGAACCCCCACCTTCATGATATAATAATGCCGTTAATCGCAATAATTTCAAATATACAAATTATAAACAGCAGAAAGGTTAAATGGATCATGGAAGAACGGGAAATCGATTTACTGGATATGATAGCCGATATTCTATCTCACTGGAAGGGCTTATTGGTTGCACTTATAATAGGTGCGGTTTTAATGGGAGGATTCAGTTATGTGAAATCTTACCAGAATGTGCAGAGCACAGTAGAGGAAGAGACGGAACTGGATGCAATGGCAGTAGAAGAGCAACTGGCGCAGTTAGAGGATAGTATGAGCGATAGCGACAAGGCTGCGGTTTTAACTACGGTTAATGATGAACGGGAATACTTATATAAGGATACATATTCTCGAGAATCCATCTACATGCAGTTGAATCCGCTGAATATTGCACAGACAGAGCTGGTATACAGAATCCAGGCGGAGGACGAGAGCTTGGCGCAACGTCTGGGGACAGTTTATGAGAATATCGTTGACAGCGTAGGCTTATATGATTGGGCGGAGCAGCAGACGGGAATCGATGCTGCATACGCAGCTGAGCTGATTTCTGTTAATACGAAGCTGGAGATATTTGAAAAAAAAGATGTACAGAATGTAGGTATTGGAAATGACAGCCTGAAAGTAACGGTCATCCAGAAGGATGAAGAGACCTGCGGACAGTTGGCAACTGCAGTTAGCAGCTACATAGAACAGCAGCAGAATCTTGCAAAGGAATTGGGCAATCATGAGTTGGTACTGCTGTCTGAGACTTCCGGTAAGACTATAAGCACCGATGTGATGGACAGGCAGATAGATTATGGCGATCAGGTTAGTGATCTCAGAGCAAGGATTGCTTCTGCGAAGGCTGGATTTACCGCAGATCAGCAGCAGTATTATGATCTGTTGACCTGGGAGGAAGAAACCAAAGAGGATGAGGTGGATCAAGAGGATACGACGACAGAGGTGCAACCGGTATTGGCAAGCCCTTCTGTAAGCAAGAAATATGTTTTGTTGGGGGCAGTATTATTTGCTTTTGTTTATACTGGAATTCTGTTCCTGGCGTATATTTTCAACAGCAAGATTCGTGTATCCGATGAATTACAGAGTTTATACCACATCCCTCAGATTGGTGTGGTGGTAAAGGATTCTAAGAAGAAGTTCATTCTGGATAAGTGGGTGGATGATCTTCGCCATTACGGTAAGCGGAAATTCGATGCCGAACAGTCTATGGAACTGGCATTTGCAGCAGTAAAGATTGCAGCGGTGAAAAACAAGCTGAATACTATCTGCTTGATGGGATGTAATCTGGAGGCCGGTGCCGGCAGTGTATGTGAAAACCTTAAGACAGCATTGGAGAAGGAAGGCATCAACGTTACAGTTCTGGATAATGTCCTTTATAATGCAGAGGCCATGGAGAAGATCGAAGTTATGACGGGAGTGGTGCTGGTAGAAAAAGCAGGGTCTACTCTGTACAATGAGATTGCAAATGAACTGGCATTGCTGAAAAGACAGGATATTGCAATTCTGGGCGGTATTATCGTAGAGTAGAGTACACCGGATTACTAAAGGTGGTGAGCAGGACGCTGTGATCGCATTGATTTTGGGAACGCTGATCATAGTGGGGATCCTTGGTGATGCCCGGACAATATGGTCCGGGCATCACTTTTTAGATGATCATGAAGTAATCCTGTGGCGGAATGGATGAAGGTGACCAAAGAGAAGAAATAGAATATTGAGATACACTGACCACAGTAAAATTTCCCCATAAAAATTGCATTTTCCTCGCATTGGTGTTAGAATATACAAGACAAATTGGGCATTCATCTGAACTGCCCTTCCCATCAAGGAGAATACAACGTGAATCGTACAGCTGCAAAGATATACATTCCTATCAAACGAATCATAGATTTTCTGCTGAGCCTGGCTGCTACCATCGTGCTCAGTCCGGTGCTACTGATTTTGGTGCTCTGCATCAAATTGGACTCCCCGGGACCTGTGCTCTTTCGTCAGAAGCGCGTAGGCAAGAACAAGGAACACTTTGAAATCTACAAATTCCGTACCATGCGCACGGACACCCCCAAGGACATGCCCACGCATATGCTGGCAGACCCTGAGCAGTATATTACCAAAACAGGAAAATTTCTGCGCAAGACAAGCCTGGATGAGCTTCCCCAGCTCTTCAATATCCTGAAAGGGCAGATGGCTATCGTGGGTCCCAGACCAGCGCTGTGGAATCAGTATGACCTGATTGCAGAGAGAGATAAATACGGTGCCAACGATATCCTGCCGGGACTGACAGGATGGGCACAGATTAATGGACGTGACGAACTGGAGATTCCCGTTAAAGCTAAGCTGGATGGGGAATATGTGGAAAAGCTGGGATTTGGAATGGATGTAAAATGCTTCTTCGGAACCATCACTTCTGTATTGAAACATGATGGTGTGGTAGAGGGCGGCACCGGAGCTATGCATGAGGATAAGAAATCATGAAAAAAATCTTGATTACCGGAGCAGGGAGCTATATTGGAACTTCTCTAGAGCATTGGCTTGCACAATACCATTCAGAATATAAAGTGGACACGTTGGATATGCAGAAGGATACCTGGAGAGTATATGATTTCAGCGCCTATGATGTAGTATTCCATGTGGCAGGCATTGCCCATGCAGATGTGGGACATGCTACAGAAGAGCAGAAGCAGCTCTATTATACAGTAAACACAGAGCTTGCGGTAGAGACGGCAAAGAAGGCATTGGCAGCAGGGGTAAAACAGTTCCTCTTCATGTCTTCCATGATTGTCTATGGTGGCTGCAAGGAGAAAATTATTATCGCGGCGACCAAGCCGCAGCCGGCGAATTTCTATGGAGACAGCAAATGGCAGGCAGATCAGAGAATTCAGGAGCTGTCCAGAAACAATCCGACATTCAAAACGGTCATACTCAGACCCCCTATGATCTATGGAAAAGGCAGCAAAGGAAATTATCCACAGTTGGCTAAGATGGCAGGAAAACTGCCCATCTTCCCGAAGGTAAACAATAAACGTTCCATGCTCTACATTGATAACCTCTGTGAGTGCATTCGTCTGCTCATCGATCGAGAGGAAGCAGGTGTGTTCTTTCCGCAGAATGAAGAATATACCAATACCTCAGAAATGGTGCGCATGATTGCGGAAGCCAAAGGACACAAAATCATTCTTCTCCCGGGATTTGGCTGGGCAATTAAGCTTCTGCAGAAGTTCCCGGGGAAAATCGGGAATCTGGCGACGAAGGCATTTGGTGATTCTGCTTATGAAATGGATATGAGTGACCTGAATGGCAGGGAGCAGATAGTAGACACCCATAGCAATAGCGGCAATAATAATTACAGAGTCTGCAGCCTTGCGGAATCCATTCGGAGAACGGAACAATGAGTGAAAAGAAACAACATATTCTGGTAATCAGCCAGTACTTCTATCCGGAAGAATTTCGAATCAATGATATCTGTAAAGAATGGGTGAAACGTGGATATGAGATCACGGTGGTGACCGGAATCCCCAATTACCCTCAGGGAAAATTCTATCCGGGATATAGCTGGTTCAAGCAAAGAACGGAAGAATATGAAGGCATCCACATTATTAGATTGCCTTTGGTTCCTCGTGGTAAAAATTCTATCATGCTGATGTTGAACTACTTCAGCTTTGTGGTTTCCGGATTTGCCTGGAAGCTGTTCACCAAAGTGCAGGCGGATAAAGTGTTTATTTTTGAAGTGTCCCCCATGACACAAGCCCTCGTGGGCGTCTGGTATGCGAAACGCAAGAAGATTCCCTGCTACATCTATGTGCAGGATCTGTGGCCGGAAAATGTGGAAATCGTAACAGGTATCCACAACCGGCAGATGATTGGCGCCATAGACCGTATGGTGGATTATATCTACCGAAGATGTACAAAGATATTTGCAACGTCCCCCAGCTTTGTAAAAAGAATTGAAGAGCGCGACAGCGCATATGAGACAACGGAGAAGAAGGAGACAGAGCAATCTTCCAGAAAAAGCAAGGTAATCTATTGGCCCCAATATGCAGAGGATTTCTATAAGCCTGTGGAAAAGCAGCCTTTGCTGGATGTGGAAGATGATAAGTGTTTGAAAATAGTTTTCACCGGAAATATTGGATATGCCCAGGGCTTGGATATCCTGCCTAAGGTGGCAGAACTCTTGAAAAAGGATGGGCAGAAGGTTCGATTCTATATCATTGGCGATGGTCGATACCGAGAAGAACTTGAGAAGATTATTCAGGAAAAAGATGTAAGTGATATGTTCCGACTGCTTGGTAGAAAAAAGCCGGAAGAAATCCCGGCATATATGGCACACTTCGATGTTGCTTTTTTGTCCTTTGCAGACAATGAGTTATTTCAAATGACGATACCGGCAAAGCTTCAATCTTATATGGCTTGTGGAATGCCAATATTGGCAGTGGCAGATGGAGAAACTAGAAGGATTATTGAAGAAGCAGAGTGCGGAAAATGTATAAAAATAGGAGATATCGAAAAGTTAACTGCTACAATTATTGAGATAACGCAAGCAGAAAAGGTTGATTGTGATAGAATGTCTTTATGCGCTCAGGAGTACGCAGGGCAATTTTTTAATAAGGAATTGTTAATAGATCAGATTCAAGAATACATATGATATTGTACTTTGGAGAGTGATCGGTTATGAAATGCTATTTTTCTAAGGTCCGAATTACAGTAAAAAGAATAGCAAGGAGTCATAAACATGCCGTAGCGCTGATAATTATTTTTGGGGTAACAGTGGTGTTGCACCTTGTTAGGAGTCCCTTTATCTTAAATGAAAATCAAATGCTTTACTTTTTATCTACAATTGCACAAGTTACGGGTGCATTGTTTGGACTGACATTGGCGGCATATTCTCTTATTGATGATAAAATCAGAAAAATAGGTGAAGAGGATGAATCTTCAGTGGATTACTCAACTACCGTGCGTACAGATAGTTTTGAACAATTAAAGAGAATATCGATTTTAAGCAGTGCGTCGATATTGCTCAGTTTGTTTGTTTTAACGCTATATAGAAAAATGGTGTTGGATTTCACAATTTTTTTCCTGCTTATTGTAGTTTGTGTTTTCTTGAGTCTCTTGGTTGAAGTGTATCGCTATGTTGGAAGTGTAAATCCTAATAAGATTGAAAAATTGAAGGCAGAAGAGAAGCAAAAATTTGATACAGAGTATTCACAAAGGCAAAGCAATTCTGAAACAAGTTTTGGCTCGTTTATTACATGTTACAACTTGCTTGAAAGAGTAGTGAAAGACTTGGCAAGAAAAGTATTTGATGAAAATTCACAAAATCAAATAGAAATAAAGTGGCGAATTATGGATTGCCTAGATATACTGAAAGATGCTAAGATTATCTCGAGTAGGTGTAGGGGGCAGATAAATGAATTACGAATGTATCGTAACACGCTTGTGCACAGTACAGAAAATGATAAAAATGTTAATTCCACATTATTTGGTATTTTGAGGTACGTATGCCAAGTGTTGCAAGGTATAAATGAGAAATATACAGATAAAGGGTATAGAGAAAGCGCAATAACAAAGTTGGAACACTATGTGGATGCGTTGCCTATAAATGTAGATGTAGAAGTATGGTTGTGTTTAAAGCAGAATTCGTACATAAGTCTTTATGACCTTTCAAAAAAACTCAATGTGTCGTTAGCAACAGTAAAACGCAGGGTTGAGAATTTGATCAGCTATCAATTCGTTATGCGTAGTAATGAAGGATGGCAAGTATTTGAACAGCTACCGGAGTTTTCTTTTAACTACTCAAATTTTGATGGAATTTATCAAATAGGAGACGATAGTTGGAAATTTAGTACAAAATGGAGTAAAGGAGATAATGAGTGCATTCATGCGTACTCGGATTGCGATGATATAGAATGGATAGCATGCATGAAAATGGATCCTGATTCATTACAGATTTTGTGTATTACACAAGAGCAGTGTCTTCACGTAGATCATTCATCTAGGGCGAGAATGGCTTATATCAACGATGTTATAGTGTGGAAGAACAAAGAAGGCCATTATCTGCTTACTCAGGTGTTAGATATTAAGGACGGTAAGAGAACGAATGAAGATGATATGGTCAGATGCAAATTTAGAACAATCTGTTGATTAATAAATGAAAGACAAATATTGAATAGGAATGCATATGGTTTGAACATTTATTGAAAGTTATATATGAGGTCATTGACAGTTGCTGGTTTGCGGAAAAACCGCGGAAACTTAAGGAGTATTATACTCTTGACAAGGGGGATAACTTAATGATATAAGTATCCTAATGTGCTCTATTAAGCAAATTGCTGGACTTGAAAAAGCAATACTTGAAATGGCGTAGAATGCATATGATTACGTGAACAAAGAATATTCGCTAGATAAGTAATGTAGGATATTAGAATAAGTTATGAATATGCAGGAAACAACCTTATATAGCTCGTTGGAAGAATACATCAGAAAATATGCTTCCAGAGTTATATTTTCTGATGTCGACTGTAGCAGGAATACTGATAGAACGTTATGGGAGTTCTTTCGAGTAGCGCCTGTGATGTATCTAGGAAGTAGGACAACAGAGAAACAACACATGGACATTTTTTTGTATTGATGGATGTGGCCAGCTTTTAGATGAATATAATGCGGTTAGAAACAGAAATTAAATATTTTAGATATATTCTTGGCAAAAAATATTAAGACGAAAAGAAATATTTTATGTAGATAAATGTAAAGAAGAAATAAAAGATGAAATTGTGCTGATAGGATGTCAGCTGTTCACGCGGTGTGGCACTACGTTGCAGGTATTTGCTGGTTTATATGAAATATAGAATAGAATGAATGATATACAGTATGATAAGTATTAAATCAGACTGGCGGAAGAGATATACTTCCTTAATATCACAGAAAATGTGGACGAGATTAATAAAGAGTACTTCATTGAGATTGCAGAAAAAATCTTTATGTGGATACAGGAGTGAATCTAATGACAGTGTTGCTAGGTGGTTGGGGAAAAAGGAAAACGGAGAGAAGATTCCGTAGGACAATAGTTTGTGCAAAATAGACATATTTTAATAAGGCAATTTTATGAAATATTTGATGATTAATGTTGTATGTGGCATCCGTTCCACTGGCAGAATCTGTACTGATTTGGCTGAAGAACTGGAATGCCAAGGGAATGATGTTAAAATTGCATATGGGCGTGAAGAAGTCCCGGAGCAGTACCAAAAGTATGCGGTAAGAATTGGCAACAATATGGATGTCAAACTGCATGCCCTAAGAGCACGAGTATTTGATGATTGCTGCTTCGGCAGCAAGCGTGCAACTGAGAAATTTATCGAATGGGTAAAGGTGTGGAATCCGGATGTAATACATCTTCATAATATCCACGGATATTACATTAATATTAAGGTGCTTTTTGAATATCTGAAAAGTCTAAATGGATCTAAAAAGATAATATGGACTTTACACGATTGCTGGGCGTTTACAGGCCACTGCAGCCATTTTACTGCTGTTAATTGCGACAAATGGAAGAACGGTTGCTACGCTTGCCCTCAAAAGAGAGAATATCCCCAGAGTTTGTTTTTTGATAGATCAAAAAGAAACTGGGAGATAAAGAAACAGCTGTTTACAGAAATATCAAATATGTCGTTTGTTACACCCAGCAACTGGCTGGCAGAATTGGTGAAGGCGAGTTTTTTATCCAAGTATGAAGTGGAAGTAAAACATAATACAATTGACTTAGCAGTGTTCAAGCCAACATTCGGAGACTTTAGGCAGCAATACAATATTATGAATATGCGTATTGTCCTTAGCGTTGCAAGCGCATGGAGTAAGAAAAAAGGCTTAGATGACTTAGTACAGCTTTCATTACTACTGCCAGATGAATGGATTGTGGTTCTAGTTGGATTGACAAAAAAACAGATAAGGGATGTAAGCAGGAAGTCTAAACGTATATTGGGGATAGAACGAACAAATAGTGCACGTGAGCTTGCGGAAATATATACGGCATCGGATGTTTTTGTGAATTTGACATATGAGGATACCTATCCTACGGTCAATTTAGAATCACAAGCGTGCGGAACACCTTGCATTACATATAGAACTGGAGGAAGCGTAGAGAGCGTACCAGAGGAAAATGTTGTGGAACAGGGTGATTTGCAAGGTTTGTTAAGAAAGTTAGAGTGGATATCAAAAAGCAAATGAAGGTTTCTGATAAGAAAGTAACGAAAAATTTTTTGTGGATTATGATCGGGAAGATTTTACAGTCTATACTTGGTCTGATTATAAATAGATTGACAGCAGAGTATCTTGGTACAAGTAACTATGGCGTAATAAATTATGCCATGACGTTGTTCACATTTGTATTTCCATTGGCTCAATTGGGACTATCTGTTGTTATAATCCAGGATGTTGTGGAGAACAAGGATGAAGATGGCGAAATATTCGGGAGTGCTATTTTTAGCTCTTTGATTTCGTCAGCAATATGCTATATAGGAGTGTTAGCATTTGTTGCGATTATAAATTGCGGTGAGATTGATGTTTTGTTGTGCTGCCTTGCTTACGGGGTTACTTTATTTGCACAGGCATTATACTTGATTACATATTGGTACCAAGCAAAATTGCTGTCAAAATATTTAAGCATTCTTTCGATAATTGCTTATCTCACTACAACATTGTATAAAGTATTCCTTTTGATTAATCAAGCAGAAGTTTGGCTCTTTGCTTTGTCATACTCTATAGATTATGGGGTTATTGCTGTAATAGGAATAATTATTTTCAAACAAAAGAGTAGGAAGGCGCTGACGATATCAAAAGTAAGATGCCTTCAACTTCTTAATAAGAGTAAATATTTTATAATACCAAACATTATGCTTACAATTTTGGGGCAGACAGATAAATTAATGTTGAAGTGGATGATGGGTAATGAAGAGATTGGCTTGTATACCGCAGCATATAACTGTGCCGGAGTCTTAGCGTTTGTTTTTGTGGCTATAATAGACTCGTTTAGACCGGCAATATTAGAAAGCAATAAAACGGATTCGGGTTTGTTCGCTGAAAATATGAAAAGCCTTTATTCGGTACTAATCTACCTTTCTGCTGCGGTTTGCGTTGGTTATACAATTTGTTCCAAGTTAATTATTTTTATTTTGTATGGTTCAGCTTATGTTTCAGCAAGTAATGTGCTTAAAGTGACTGTTTGGCATACGATTTTTACTTACATCGGACCTGCAAGGGATACGTGGATACTGGCTAAGGGAAGGCAAGCGGTTCTTTGGAAAATTAATTTAGCGGGGGCAATCATTAATGTTATTTTAAATATTATTTTTATACATTTTTGGGGAATTATAGGAGCTGCTTGGGCTTCAGTGATTTCACAGGTTTGTGTTTACATAATATTAGGACTGATGGTTCCTTCGATTAGAGAGTGTACTGTTTTGATGTTTAAAAGTGTAAATCCAAGGTATTTTTTAGGATTTTGCAAGGGCATTGTGAAAGGATAGGAGCGTAATGGTTAATTCTGAGGAATGTGCAATTCTAGTTCTGAGCTGTGATAAGAATGAATCTCTATTGAATATATTTTTTGATTTTTTTCATAAAAATTGGCCAGATTGTCCGTTTGACTGTTTTTTGGGTATTGAAAAAAAGAACTTGAAATTTGATAAAGTTTTGACTTTGAATTCATCGATAAGCAGTTTTTCGGGAAGGTTAATGAATTATTGCAAACTAATAAATCGAAAATACATAATGATTGTATTGGATGATTTTATTTTGGAAGATGTTGTAGATAATTGTATTATCGAAAAGTATTATAAAATAATGCGGAAGGATGATCTGATTTCCAATTTGACACTAGCATGGATTGCTGGAGTTGTGGATAGGGAGTATGCACCTGATATTATCAAACAGAAATGGTACGGTAATTATCTCGTAAATATGCAAGTCGGATTCTGGCGAACAGACGAATTAATAAAGCTATTGAGGGATACAGAAAATGCTTGGCAAGCAGAACTGTATGGATCTATTAGAGCTAGAAAAAACAAGGATAGAAAATTTTTATATTTAAAAGATGATGATATGATGCCCTATAAATACAATCGTGGTTGGCTTGTGGTAAAAGGCTCATGGAATGCAAACGAAATAAAACGTCTAAAATTAGAAAAATATGTGAAAGATTTTTTAGATGGAAAGAATATTCTTTATGATAACTTTGGCAGAATATCAAAAATTCAAAGTGCGAAAATCAGAATAGGTGTAGGAAGCAGAAAGATATTGAGTCATATTGGATTCTATATGTAGAGGGAAAAGTGAAGGTAGAACAAAGAATAAACAGGATAGCGTCAGAAAGAATTAGATTTTCATACAATTTAGCTGCTGTATTGGTATTAATAATGCATTGCTCTGGGAATTTACCAGTGAGAGATAACTGGTCATATTCTGCATGTAAAATCATTGCAGAAGCGGGAATGATTGGCGTACCATGGTTTTTGTTTATGTCCGCCTATTTTTTATTTCGCAATTATGAAGGGGACTATAAGAATCTATTAAGAAAGAAATATAAAACCCTGCTAATTCCATATATTGCATGGAATGGCGTTGGCTATTTTTTCAGGTTGTTAGTTCGTAATCCGATAAATCATATACAAGAAAGTTTCTCTTTTAAAGAATTTCTGAAGGCGTTTGTCCCTTTTAAAAATGCAGATGGCCCATTATGGTTCATGGTACTACTCATATTTTACGTACTATTATCCCCACTTATTAAGAGGATGATTTCTAATAAAAATTCCATTTTTGTTATAATCCTTGTCATGGTTACGTTTGTAGCGTTAAATATGATGTCTGCAAATTACTGGTCAGCTATATTTTATGCACCAATGTATCTACTTGGGGGATATGTAGCATTACATTTTGGAATGCAATTTGAAGGATATATAAGTGAAAACATAGGACGACCATTCGATATTGAGACACATAATACAAATAATGTCGAGAAAATTACTCGAAGAGTGTCTGGTATGGTTGTATGTTTTGGGATTATTCTTGCTTATCATAAATCATTTATATCACAGAATATTTATTTATATCTCGCACCTGTGATGTTTATAGTACTAATGAAAATTAAAATGTGTCCATGCAAAAATAACTGGTTCTTTAGGAATGGAAGTTTCATTGTATATGCTTCGCATACGTTATTTACAAATATTTTTTGCCCCAATATTTATATATTTAAGGTTTGGTCGATATCCTTTCTAGGACGAATGTAAAATATTATACCGGCATACTTTTCAGTGGTTATGCTTTGTTTATTAACGGTAGGAACGATTCTTATTCTTGCTTGGCTATTTAGGAATAGTAAGTGGATTTGGATATTTACCGGTGGGAGAAATTGAGAATCAAAGCGATTATTTTAGACACAGAGATGGTGATTTGAGTGAATATAGATAATATGGAAATATTAATATGTAAATCTGATACATTTGGTGGAGCTAACTATCTTCTAGATAGATTATATAATTGGTTACTAAAAAATAATTATCATGTAGAGCAGTGCATATTCAATAAAGGTATTATTCCACCACCAAAGACCTATAATTTAGCAATTTTGCCTTCGTACATTGATGATGACATTTATGCGTTGTCACGTAAAGGGATAAAAGTAGAAAGAATTCTTTTATGGATAATGGGTATGGGGTGTTTTCAGGATGGGTATTATAATCCCGCTCACATAACAGGAATAAAAGGAATTATAACAAAAATTATAGCTAAAGAAGCAGAGGCGGCGTTGATTGACATTACAGAGCATAGAAGTATATGCTTTACAGATGTAGTGGGCAGGTATAATACATATAAGGATTTAAAATTTGCGGACGAAAAGTACGATAGTGATTATTTAATTCCGATTGGAATTTCAACTCAGGAATACAAAAACAGAGTAAAAGAAGATGAGATTTTTAGTGCATGTTGGGTAGGTAGAGTGTCTCATGATTTTAAATATATCCCACTGAGGCATGCATTACTAGATTTTAACGAATACTGCAAAGCGCACAGCCTAAATGCGTGTTTTACAGTTGTGGGAGATGGGGATGCAGTCGACGACATAAAACGATTGACGAAGGAGATGGTATACGAAAGTAGGTTTATTCCGTTTGTAGGATATGATGACTTGGATGCATTCTTTGCTACACAGGATATAGCTTTTGTTATGGGGACAAGCGCCTTGGATGCAGCTAGAAATTCGTGCCCAGCAGTTGTTGTTACACCAGTAAGAGAGGGTATTGACGAAGAAAATGTTTGTTATAGATGGATATTTGATTCTAAGGGATATTCTTTAGGCGAATACCCTGGTTGGGATAAGAAAACAAATCAAGACAGAAGAAGCTTGGATGTTATATTAGCGGAGCTAGATAAGGATAAATTTATTTCCCGGAAATGCTGGGAATATACCAAACAATTTGACGAGGAAAGGGCGTTTAAAAAAATACTAGAGTGTAAGCCGTTGCCAATGGATAAAAAAGTGTGGCGGCATATAAAGAAGTTCTATCGTTGGAGAAAATTTGTAAAAATTTATGTGAAAGTAAAAAGGGTAGCCACGAGAAAATAGTCGTGAGCGTTATAGGATTAAAATATGCAGTCGATCATAAACAATACAACTTTATACATGCCTATCTTGCTGAGTATATATTATATATATAATTATGTTAAACAACCTTGCAGTAGAAGAGTTGATTTTCTATCGTATTTTTTGATTTTAACACTACCCATGATATATATGAATACATCGACATCTTTTTATTATCGAGTTGGAAATATAGAGATAGTGCTTGTTGTCGCAAAATCAATAATAGATTTTATGAGAGGAAAAATTAGAATTGTAATTTCCGATGCACTCAAATGGTTTGTGCTATTTTTCCTTGTTATTTTTATGCTAGGCTTGGCTGGCGGTATTGATGGGGAATTTTATTCCGGCATAAGGAATATGGCTTGCTTTTCCCTCTGCATAATGTTTGCATATCAAAATATAAATAAGAATCTTGAGATGATGTATAAGCCAATGCTGTTGAACTTGATGGTGACTTCGTGCCTAAGCATTTTTGAAGTTATTGCCTATTATGTGATTCATCATTCTTTTATTCTTAGACCGATGGGGTTTGCACATAATGCAAATTATAATTGCTTTTTCATATTATACATGTTATTATTTCTGCGGTATATTGCCCCAAAAGACAAAAAGAAATTACTTTTTGTAAGTGCAACTGCCTTATTAGCTGCCTTGGGAACACAATCAAGCGCAGGAATAATAGGGATTGCAATTTGCTTAATAAGTGAGCGAAAATTAGGAAAGAAAGCTGTGAAACTCCTTGTTCTTGGAGCATTTATGCTGGTTTTTGCACTTGTTGTAGTAAGGGTGACAAATTATGATATGTATTTGAAACTGTTCCCATCCGAAGGTGATCGCATGGTACTGTGGTCAGTTTGGATTAAAGGGTTTAAGGAACACCCATTGTTTGGTTTCGGGTATAACAAATTTGCAATCAGATATGCGGACTATATCGAGGGGGAAACAGCTATATCAGCAAAAGCAATAAAGGCTTTGCAAGTGTACAGTGGACAAAATGTTAATTATTCCATTCCAGAGCGACTAGCGAGTCATAACGATTTGATTAAGCTGTTAACAGAAACGGGGATTGTTGGAATAATTCTGTTTTGCATCTTTATTTATAAAGTGATGAAGGAATCTGCTAAAATCAGTGCAAGCATCTTGAAAATGATAGCGGTTACGCTAATTTTTTTTATGACCAATAATCCGTTAAATACACCTCTTTTCTATTTAGGAGTATTTTCTATAATTTTGCTAAAAAAAGAGGATAACAAGAATGGATACCAAGTGATTTGGAGCAGTAACTCGAGGATGCCTATGAGGTATCAACCCAAGGAACAATATATGCAACAGCTTTGAGAAATTCTTCTTCAAAGTACGCAGAAAAGTATATAAGGAGGAAAGAAAAAGCATGTATAAGGTTATGGCAATATATGGATATCCTGTCCATTATACAGCACCTATGTTTAAACAAATGAGCAATGACTCAGAAATAGACCTAAATGTGGTTTACTGTAAAACAGCAGAATACGATCAGCCAAGTTATGATAATGATGGGAATATGGTTATTGGGAATATTAAAGTTCTTGATGGATATAAATATCATTTTTTGAAAGAATTGATTCACGCAAAGACACCGGCACCTCAAAAGCTTATTAATCCTGAAGTTCAATCCTATATAAAGCAACAAAAACCGGATGCCATTATAGTTGGGATAAGTTACTGGTCTCCTACAACATGGTTTACAATTAAGGAAGCACGTAAATGGAAGATACCACTCATTACAAGAGCGACGGTTGAGAAGGGCAGAAATAGAAACACTGCTCTAAAAATTATTAAAAAAGTTGTTGTTGGAAAATATTGTCGGATGATGACATCTGGAATATATGAATCCGAAGAACAAAGAAACTATCTCATCGAATATGGTATGGATTCTCAATCATTGTATATGTGTCCTTGCGCGGTTGACAATGAATATTTTCAACATTTGGCAGAACGTTACGATAGAAAAGAGGCTAGGAATAGACTTAATGTTTCTGATGATGACACGATAGTAATTGCATTTGTAGGAGCGTTATCAGAAAGAAAGCGACCAATGGATTTGATTCGCGCGGTTGAAAAACTTCAGAATCAAGGTATGGATATTGTAACACTCTTAATAGGTAAGGGCGATAAAAGAGATGAAATTGAAGAGTATATATGCACTCATCACATCAAAGACGTTCAAATGTGTGGATTTGTCAAACAAGAAAAACTGAGTGAATATTTAGTCGCAACGGATTTATATGTATTGCCCTCTTTGAATGATGCATCTCCAAAGGCACTTAATGAGGCAATGAATTTTTCACTTCCAATTATTGTTTCTGATGGGGTCGAAACAGCTAATGAGATGCTTAATGAAGGCGAAAATGGCTATTTGTTCAGGGCTGGAGATGTTGAAGATTTAAAAAATAAAATTGAGGATGCCATAATGAGCAAAAGGCTAAAAGAGATGGGGAAAAAAAGTAAGGAAATTGTTGAGAAATCGGGGTATGCCGAAATGATTGAGGGTTGGAAAAATGCAATCAAATATGCGCTTCATACCAAATAGAGTTAGATATACTGGAATAGATGTGAGGAGATTCAAAGTATGATTGATTTAACATCGGATGTTCTTGTAGAACGTGTTACAAATATAAATGACCAATACTTTTTTGGATATTACGATATGTCGCCTGAGAGTCCCGACGGCACAAAAGTTTTAGTTAATAAGCCAAGATTTATTGATCACATGCCAATGGTAGATGATGAACTCGAAATTGGGTATATAGATTTGACGGCTAAGAGTTTTAATAAAATTGCAGAAACTCATGCATGGAATTTTCAAGAAGGCTGTAGACTTCAGTGGCTTAGCGATGATTTTATTTTGTTTAATGATAGAGGTCACACTGACGGAAAATCTATAAAATCATATAAATATTGCGTTTCTTCAAAAAAAATAGTCGATGAGTATTCTCTTCCGATTTATTCAGTTAGCATTAAGAGACAGATTGCTCTTTCCTATAACTTTTTTAATAATAGGTACAATTATGCTCATGCATCGGAAGAGGAAAAAACGGATGAAAAAAAAGATGGGATTTTTTTACTTGATCTAAAGAATGGAGAAACAAAACTTGTATGTTCTTTGGATAAATTGATGAAACTGGCAAATTCATATAATACAAAGAATTGGGTCGAACATTGTGTTTTAAGTCCAGAAGGAGATAAGTTCTTCTTTTTTCATAGATGGAATTTGGCTAATGGAGGATTTGCTACAAAATTTTTTGTGGGAGATTTCAAAGGTAATATTGAATGTCTTTTGGATAACGCATTTTGCTCCCATTCGGGCTGGAGGGGGAACAATCAAATTTCCGCATGGGGAAGACTTCCTAGCAAGGTGAATTCAGTACAAAATACTTCCCAAATTAGGGAAAGTAAGTTTTATAAGGTTGCGTTACGGATTTATCATAGGTTTGTTAAGAGCCAGGCGATACGGCAAAAAATTACGAATGATAGCTACATTATGTTTGATTTAGAGAAGCATAGTGCAAAGAAAATTTCGAATATGGATATTATTCAAGATGGGCATTGTACATGGGATAATACTGGACGTTTTATGCTTACGGATACATATGCTGACAATGAAAAATTAAGGAATTTACTTATTTTAGATTATCAAACAAATCAATTATATAGACTGGGGCGCTTTTACACTTATCCGTTCAAGAATCCGCTTTTGGAGAAAGAATGGACTGAACCGGGAATTCAGTGTGATCTTCATCCTAAGTGGAGTTTTAGTCAAAATCATGTGTATTTTGATTCGGTGTATGAAGGAAAGAGGCAGTTATATAGGGTTGATGTTAGAAAAATCATGAATGACATAATTAAAAATAGTTAGTTTGTCGAGAAAAAATCAGTGCTAGGAGAAAGGTGTTATGCCTAAAGTCAAAATCATTATTGCCGGAGGAAAGGGCAGGTCAAATGTGTACGCATTATCGTTTAAAAAAGCTTTCGATCAAATGAACGATGTAGAAGCTAAATTCTTTGATACAGATTATATTGATAATGCTCGTAATAAAATTCAGCATTTGTTTTTCCGATTTTCATCAAAATATAGTGTTGGGCCTATTATACAGAAGTTGAATAGTGGATTGATTGAAGAATGTCAAAGGTTTAAACCAGATATTCTTTTTGTCTATAATTCGCGATTCTTTAAAAAAAGTACTATTAGAAAAATTAAGGCGATGGGAATTACAGTATTTGGCTATAGTAACGATAATCCATTTTCGACGTATTATCCTAGATATTTCTGGAGACATTTTCGTGAGAACATCCCGCAATTTGATATTACATATGTCTATAGAAAATCGAACATTGAAGATGCAAAAAAATATGGGGCGAAGGAGACTAAGCTTTTAAAATCATATTATATAAAAGAGAGAAACTATATATGTGAGGAAAGCGAGAAAATTACAGGGGTGCCAGATGTGATTTTTTTGGGACATTATGAAGCTGATAATAGAGAGGAGTATATTAGTGCGCTTTTGAATGAAGGAATTTCGGTAGGACTTCCGGATAATGATGGCTGGAGAAGATGCTTCGAGAATCATCAAAACGTGGTCTTCTTAAAAGATACACTTGGAAAATATAATGAAATGATTTGTAGCACAAAGATTCCAATTACTTTCCTGTCTACTTTGAATAATGATACGTATACAAGAAGGTGTTTTGAAATACCGGCGGCAGGAGCTTTTTTAATTTGCCCTTATACTGAAGATATGGCCTCTATGTTTGAAAATGGAAAAGAAGCTATTCTTTTCAAGGATAAAGAAGAGTTTGTTGATAAGATTAAATACTATTTGATTCATGCTGAAGAACGAGACGAGATAGCAAAAGCTGGACGAAGAAGACTTCTTAAGGATGGTCACGAGGTAGCAGATAGGGCAAGACAAATCATAAATGATTTTGATGATATTAAGAGGACAAGTTAATGTGTGGAATTTGTGGTTTTTATTCAAAAAAGAATATTGGCGTGGAAAATTTGAAAGCTATGAATGATGCGCTTTACCATCGAGGACCGAATGATTCCGGTGAGGAGATTTTTGAAACTGCTTCCGGCATGTATGTAGGACTTGGACATAGAAGATTGTCAATTTTAGATTTATCTGTGCGAGGTCATCAGCCTATGCATAGCAGAAATCAAGATACTATTCTAGTGTTTAATGGTGAAATATACAATTTTAATGAATTAAAGAAAGAAATCGATTATGATTTTACATCCTGTACAGATTCAGAAGTTATTATTGCAGCGTATGAAAAGTGGGGTGTTCATTGTGTAGAACATTTTAACGGAATGTTTTCATTTGCAATTTATAGCAGAAAAGAAGAAGTTTTGTATCTTTTTAGGGACCGGATGGGAGTAAAACCGCTTTACTATTGGATTGGTGATAATGGAATAGTATTTGCTTCTGAACTCAAAGCAATAATGAAGCATCCAGAGTTTAGAAAAGAGATTAATAAGGATGTAATATCTAAATATTTTGCAAAATTATATATTTGCTCGCCGAGTACAATTTTCAAAAATGTATTTAAATTGCAGCCGGGAGAATACTTGATGTACCGAGGCGGCGAACTGAAGACATACACATATTGGAATGCTTATGGGTCATATAGTCAAAATGTAAAACATGCATTGAATGATTTTGATGAAGCAAAAAGAAGACTAAAAGAAACGCTAATTCGATCTGTAAACTACAGACTTCTAGCAGATGTTCCAGTGGGTGTGTTTTTGTCGGGTGGTTATGATTCTTCGTTGATTGCAGCAATTGCTCAAAGTCAAAGTCCGAAGCCTATTAAGACTTTCTCAATTGGATTTAACGATAAGGAGACAGATGAGTCTCAGTTTGCTATAGAAGTTTCAAAACACCTTGGAACAGACCATACTAATGTGACAATTTCTGAAGAGAGAATGTTGGAATTAATTAATTCCATTCCTACGTACTATGATGAGCCGTTTGCCGATGGATCACAATTACCGATGATGTTGGTGGCTGATGTGGCTAAAAGCGGGGGAGTAACTGTCGCACTATCCGGGGATGGGGGGGATGAGTTGTTTTGCGGGTATAGTCAGTATTTGTTTTTAGATAAGGCGCAGAAACTTGATCCTTTTGCTTCCATCTTGCATGGAATCGGTTCAATTCCAATTAGAGGCGGTAAAATTGAGGATTTTTATCCTTATAATGTTCAGGCAGTAACCAAAAACAGGGAGAAGAATGCAAAGACACAGCTGTTTAATCTGAGCCGGGAGAAAATAATTCGACAGATTTTAGTAGAAGATATTCCTGTTGAAGTGCAGTATAAGTGGGAAGAAAAGTATAAAATAGATAGTTGGACTGTTAAGAGAATGATATTAGATATGGAAACATATCTTCCAGATGATATATGTTGTAAAGTGGATCGCGCAACTATGAGATATTCCTTAGAAGCAAGATGCCCGCTGCTCGATAAAAATGTTGTGGAGTTATCATACAGAATTCCACAAAAATTTAAATGCAATAAGGGCACATCCAAATATATACTTAAGGAAATTGCTTATGACTATATCCCACGAGAATTGTTGGATAGACCTAAACATGGATTTGGTATTCCGTATAGCCGCTGGCTTAAAGGCCCTTTAAAGGACAAGCTGTTAAAATATGTGAATGAAGAGAAACTTATCCAGCAAGGAATATTTAACGCAGATTTCATGAATAAATTGGTAGCGGAATATTTGCAACAGGGAAAAGATGTGAGACCAAACTACTCAGATATAATATGGGCTTATTTGATGTTTCAGATGTGGTATGAGGAATATATTGGTTTCTGAAATCGATGAAGTTTGTTATAGCAAAGAATGAACGCATCATTATATATTTACGTATAAAATATTGGGCAGATTTTACTTTCTTGATAAACAGCGTTAAAAATTGCTACAAACATTGATAAAATGAGAAACGATGTAAGAATAATGAGGAGTTACGTAATTGAAAATGAGAGAACTACAAGAAAGAGATGCAAATAAAGTAGTGTTGCAAGGACATACTGAAAAAAAATTGATTTGTGTTGCTGGGAAAAATGATATAGCGGTGTTTTTACTTGAGTATTTGATAAAGAAGAATGTGTCAAATCAGTTTGAACTTTGTGTCACATGCAACAAGTCCGAAACGGGAAAAAATGGTTGGCAAAGGTCATTAAGATTTTTTGCAAGACAGAATAGTATTAGGGAGATGGAACTCTCAGAGCTTTATGATATTGAAGAATTAGTATTCATCTCTGCAGAATATGATAGACTTGTAAAACCAGAGAAATTCAAGTCTACACATCTTTTTAATATTCATTTTTCATTATTACCAGCGTATAAGGGAATGTATACTTCTGCGATGGTGCTTTTAAATGGAGAAGAGTATACTGGCGTAACTTTTCACCGAATTGATAAGGGGATAGATACTGGAGAAATAATAGCTCAGCAGAAGATTAAGATTGATTATGAGGATAACTGTAGAGATGTATACCTTAAGCATATAGACAATGGAACAAAGTTATTACTTAGCAATGTTGATTTGGTTATAGAAGGGAAGGAAATATCTCATCCTCAAAAAAGAATTGGCTCAACTTATTACTCAAAAAAAGTGATAGATTATAATAATATAGTAATCGACTTGAATGCAACAGCAGATAGTGTTAGAAACCAAATTAGAGCATTTAATTGTCGAGAGTATCAGCTTCCTAAGATAAATGGAAAAACAGTATGGTCGGCAAGTATAAGTAATATTCGATCTTGGGGAAAACCAGGCACTATAATTTTTGAAAATGAAAACAGTATGATGATAAATACTGTTGATTATAATCTGATTATTTATTATGATAGACTGACAGAGTTACTTGAAGCATGTAGGACAGATGACACAAAGTCTGTAGAACTGCTTTGTAATATCCCCAAGCTTGTCAACGCTGCTGAAACTGAGCATGGGTGGACTCCACTTATTGTTGCTGTATATAATAATAGCTTGAAGGCGGTGCAATGTCTTATTGCCGCGGGTGCTGATATACATGTGAAGAACTATAATGGCACAAATATTCTGATGTATGCGAAAGATGCTTATATCAGAACAGGTGATAGTAGAATGTTAACACTTTTATCTAGACTTGGGTTGTCTCCTCTAGAGAAAGATTATGGGGGAAGAAATTTGTACGATTATATTCATGATGATGAATTGCGACTAAAGATATCCAATATTTTTGATTCGCAGTAGGAATAGCATTCATCTATTTGGAGATAGTAGATAGGTTGGAGGGAAGACGATGATAGAGCATAATATGAACCGAGTACGAATGCTGGACTTTCCGGAGTTCGGTGATGAACGGGGACACCTAGTAATAGCGGAAGGAATGAAGGATGTACCTTTTGAGATAAAACGTGTTTTTTATATTTATGGATCAGATAGGGATGTTGTGCGTGGACAACACGCAAATAGACAATCGGAGTTTGTGCTGATTAATGTGGCAGGAACAAGTAAAGTAAAAGTAAAGGATGGCGAAGGAAATGAAGCTATTTATTGTTTGAATCGTCCACATACGGGTATTTATCTTCCGACTATGGTCTGGAAAGATATGTATGATTTCAGTGAGGACTCTGTACTATTAGTGCTTGCAAGTACGCATTTTGATAATGAAGAATATATAAGAAATTATGAAGATTTCCAGAAAGAAATCAGGGGAAAGGAATGACCGAAAAGTCAGACGGGGAAGAATAAAATGGAAAGAATAATGCCTAACCGGATGGATCGAGGTTTTTTTAAGTATCAAAAGGAGTTTGAGAACAAGGCTATTGAAGTGCTTCGCTCTGGGTGGTATGTGTTAGGGAATGAAGTAAAAGAATTTGAAAATGAGTTCGCACATTATACAGGGGCAAAGTATTGTGTTGGTCTTGCAAGCGGATTAGATGCGCTTTGGATTGCATTTCGTATTTTGGGAATCGGAAAGGGCGATGAGGTCATAGTTCAGGGAAATACGTATATTGCCAGCGTTATGGGGATTACAATCAATGGAGCAACCCCTGTTTTTGTCGAACCGGATGATTATTTCAATATTGATGCTTCGAAAATTGAAGCAAAGATTACAGATAAAACAAAAGCGATACTGGTAGTTCATTTGTATGGACAAGCTTCTAATATGGGTTCAATTGTAAAGATATGCAAAAAGTACAATTTAAGGTTAGTAGAAGATTGTGCACAGTCGCATGGAGCCAAATTCGCAGGACAAATGACTGGTACATTCGGTGATATAGGATGCTTTTCGTTCTATCCGTCTAAAAATCTTGGGGCTTTTGGTGATGCTGGAGCAATTGTAACCAATAATGAACAAATTGCGAAAGATGTTCGTATGTTTCGTAACTATGGTTCAGAAAAACGTTACTATAACAAAGTAGTGGGTGCAAATTCTCGTCTGGACGAGTTACAGGCAGGTCTTCTTAGAGTGAGACTTTCTCATATACAAGAACTGGAAGATGAAAAACGGCATATATGTGAGAATTATCTCGAAAAGATTCATAATGATAAAATACAATTGCCACGGCTTTTGAAAGATGCTACACATATATGGCATCAATTTGTTTTGCAATGTGATTATCGAGATGAATTAATGCAATATCTAGAGGAAAACGGTATTGGAACTATAATTCATTACCCAATTCCCCCCCATTTGTCGGAAGCATATCAGTATCTTGGCCTTAAGGAAGGCGATCTTCCAATTACTGAAAAGTATGCAAAAACTGTTTTGTCGATTCCGCTTTATAATGGGATGACGGATGAAGAACAGAATTACATAATAGAGAAAATAAACTGTTTTATCTAATCAAAGAGGGGCTTGTTATGCTATAAGCTAATGGCACAGATGGAATTCAGAATTTAATCATGCGCAATACATGGGTTTTGTTGAGAACACTCAATTGGTTCATCCCAAATATTATTGAGTTTAATGTAATAAAGTGGTATAATTCACACATCTGGAGGATGTATGAAATGGATGGGTTAGTCAAAGAATTGAGTGAGGATTATCAACTTGATGATTGCATTAGGAATGATAATACAATTGTGTTTCGTATAAGTCTATGCAGGAAAGGGTTCATTCCCATTATGAAAGAGAAATATTATAGTGGCTCAGTTATCAAGACAAAAATTTTTTGTCTTGATAACTGAGCCACTATATCTGCGACATAAATCAATAATTTCAATAGCTGAAATATTGAATTTTCAAATTACTATCAGTTTTACTATGGGAAGTTTGAGCAAGTAAGAATTTCCCGGTGGTAAGAATATTGTATACACTACTTTTATCAGAGAGGAGTTTTCTTAATGCAAAATATTGTGTTAAAAAATAAGACGGTACTAATTACAGGAGCTGCAGGCTTTATTGGGGCAAATTTAGTTTTGGAATTATTGAAGACACAGTCACCTATTCAAATTATCGGAATCGACAATTTAAATGAATATTATGACGTAGCAATTAAAAAGTGGAGATTGTTAGAAATAGATAAGTGTTTAGATAAGCATAATAAATCTACATGGAAATTTATAAAAGGTTCGATAGCAGACCGTACATTGGTAGATGAGATTTTTTGCACATATAAACCAGAAATAGTGGTGAATCTTGCTGCACAGGCCGGTGTTCGTTATTCTATTACCAATCCTGATGCATATATAGAGAGTAATTTGATTGGATTTTATAATATCTTGGAAGCTTGCCGCCACAGCTATGATAATGGTCAAACGGGGGTAGAGCATTTAGTTTATGCATCATCTTCTTCCGTGTATGGTTCTAACAAAAAAGTACCATACAGTACAGATGATAAGGTAGATAACCCTGTTAGCCTCTATGCTGCTACCAAGAAGTCAAATGAACTTATGGCACATGCTTATAGTAAATTGTACAACATTCCATCTACAGGACTTCGCTTTTTTACAGTGTATGGGCCTGCAGGAAGGCCAGACATGGCATATTTTGGCTTTACAAACAAGCTTCTTAAGGGAGAGAATATTCAGATTTTCAATTATGGTAACTGTATGCGTGATTTTACATACGTGGATGATATCGTAGAAGGGATAAAGAGAGTTATGCAAGGTGCCCCGGAAAAAAGGAAGGGTGAAGATGGCCTCCCTATTCCACCGTACGCAGTATACAATATTGGAAATAATCATCCTGAAAATTTGCTGGATTTTGTGGATATTTTACAGCAGGAACTAGTTAGGGCAAAAGTTCTTCCGGAGGAATATGATTTTGAAAAACATAAGGAGTTGGTAGCAATGCAACCGGGAGATGTACCGGTTACCTATGCAGACACATCCGCATTAGAAAGAGACTTCGGATTTAAACCAAACACATCGCTACGTGAGGGATTAAAAAAATTTGCCGAGTGGTACAAAGAATTCTATTGTAAATAATACAGATGGGAGAAGCGGCTATGAGAGACTTTAAGGACATAAAGATTGCTATTGCAGGTACAGGGTATGTGGGGTTGTCATTGGCAACCCTACTTGCTCAGAATCATGATGTAATTGCTGTTGATGTAGTACCTGAGAAGATTGATAAAATAAACAGCGGTAAATCACCTATTCAGGACGAATATATAGAAAAATATTTAAAAGAGAAGAAACTTCGGTTGACTGCAACATTAGATGGGGAAATGGCATACAGGAATGCAGATTTTGTTATAATAGCGGCTCCTACTAATTATGATAGTCAAAAGAACTTCTTTGATACTTCTGCAGTGGAAGCAGTTATTGAACTTGTTCTGAAAGTCAATCCAAATGCTATCATGGTGATAAAATCAACGATACCTGTTGGTTATACAATATCAGTGCGAGAAAAATATAAGACAAATAAAATTATTTTTAGTCCGGAATTCCTAAGAGAATCTAAGGCGTTGTATGATAATCTATATCCCTCCAGAATAATAGTCTCTACTGACAAAGAGGATGCAGAATTAACAAAGGCTGCACAGACTTTTGCGCAACTTCTGCAGGAGGGTGCAATCAAAGAAAACATAGATACGCTTTTTATGGGATTTACAGAAGCGGAAGCAGTAAAGCTATTTGCTAATACATACCTGGCACTTAGAGTATCTTATTTTAATGAACTTGATACATATGCTGAGATGAAGGGATTGGATGCAAAAGCGATAATAACTGGGGTTGGGCTTGATCCGCGTATTGGAATGCATTATAACAATCCTTCTTTTGGCTATGGAGGCTACTGCTTGCCCAAAGACACGAAGCAGCTTCTTGCAAATTATAGTGATGTGCCCCAAAATATGATGTCAGCAATTGTTGAATCTAATCGAACTAGAAAAGATTTTATTGCAGACAGAGTATTAGAATTAGCAGGTTATTATAGCTCGAACGCTAGTTGGGATTCTGCAAAGGAGAAGGAAGTGATTATTGGAGTATACCGTTTGACAATGAAGTCGAACTCTGATAACTTCCGCCAAAGCTCTATTCAAGGAGTTATGAAGAGAGTAAAAGCAAAAGGTGCAATTGTAATTATTTATGAACCAACATTAAATGATGGAGAAAAATTCTTTGGCTCAGAAGTAGTTAATAATCTCGAAGAATTTAAAAAGAGGTCTAACGCTGTTATTGCAAATCGATACGATAGTTGCTTGGATGACATAAGGGAAAAAGTATATACTAGAGATGTGTTTGGAAGAGATTAGAAATCATATGAACTGTACAGTGGAGTGATTAGCGACACTGTGATATGGTACACTAACGACTATTGCAAAGGATATGAAGATAAAGTACAATAAGTTGGTAATTCATTAAGTGCAGAAATGAAATAAGCAATTAGCAATTATTATTGGAAACATAGATAAGGAGACAACAGATGTTTACAGGTAAGACTTTATTAATCACAGGCGGTACAGGTTCTTTTGGTAATGCAGTGCTCAACAGATTTCTGGCAACGGATATTGGCGAGATTCGTATATTTTCTCGTGACGAGTTGAAACAAGACGATATGCGCCATTTCTATCAGCGCGAATATCCTGAGTACAGTAATAAACTGAAATTTTATATTGGCGATGTCCGCGACCCGCAGAGTATCCAGAAGGCTATGCACGGCGTAGACTATATTTTCCATGCAGCAGCTCTGAAACAGGTTCCTTCTTGCGAGTTTTTCCCTATTGAAGCGGTGAAGACGAATGTATTAGGAACGGAGAATGTGCTCCAGGCAGCCATTGAAGCCGGTGTAAAGAAGGTTATTTGTCTGTCAACGGACAAAGCGGCTTATCCTGTCAATGCTATGGGAACCTCCAAAGCAATGATGGAGAAGGTTATCGTTGCGAAGTCGAGAACGGTGGATCCGAAGGAGACAAGCATCTGCTGTACCAGATATGGTAACGTACTTTGCTCCAGAGGTTCTGTCATTCCGCTCTTTATCAGTCAGATTAAAGAAGGCAAGCCCCTCACTGTAACGGAACCTGCCATGACTCGTTTTGTTATGAGTTTGGAGGAAGCCGTAGAGTTGGTAGTATATGCATTCCAGAATGCAGAAAGTGGTGATATTATGGTGCAGAAGGCACCTGCCTGCACTATTGGTGTACTGGCACAGGCTGTTAAAGAACTCTTCCATGCACAGGATGAGGTGAAGATAATCGGTATCCGTCATGGTGAGAAGATGTACGAGACACTTTTGACCAATGAAGAATGTGCCCATGCAATTGATATGGGGAATTTCTATCGTGTTCCTGCGGATAAGAGAGACTTGAATTACGATAAGTACTTTACAGATGGTAATACGGAGAGAACCAAGCTGTCTGAGTTCAACTCCAACAATACCGAACTGATGAATGTGGAGCAGGTGAAGGAGAAGTTGATGACCCTGTCCTATATTCGTGATGAACTTGCAAAGTGGGAGAATCGATAATGAAGGTCTTGGTTACAGGAGCCAAAGGATTTATTGGTAAGAATCTGATTACAGAACTGGAACAGCGTGAAAATGTGGAAGTGTTGCCCTATGATATTGATACCCCGCAAGAAATGCTGGAACAGTATTGCGCAGACTGTGATTTTGTATTTAATCTGGCGGGAGTAAACCGCCCGGAGCATACGGAAGAATTTATGGAAGGGAATTTTGGCTTTGCCACTTCCTTGGTAGAGGCTCTTCGCAGAAATGGAAATACCTGCCCCATTATGAATTCTTCCTCGATTCAGGCAGCCTTGGAGAATCCTTACGGCAAGAGCAAGAAGGCCGGGGAGGATATGCTGTTTGCCTATGGACAGGAGGTTGGAGCAGAGATTTACATCTATCGCTTTCCAAATGTGTTCGGAAAATGGTGCCGCCCCAATTATAACAGTGCAGTAGCCACCTTTTGCCACAATATAGCGCATGGTTTACCTATTCAGGTGAATGACAGGAGTACCGTGATGCATTTGGTCTACATCGATGACGTGGTGGAGGAACTCCTGCAAGCTCTGGATAGACATCCCCATGTAAATTTGGATGGATATTGCTTTGTGCCTGCGGTGCATGAAGTAACCTTGGGGGAGATCGTAAATTTGCTATATAGTTTCCGTGAAAGCCGCAACAACTTTATGATTCCCAATTTATGCGAGGGCAGTTTTGAGAAGAAGCTGTATAGTACATATCTTAGTTATCTGCCGGAACAGGAGTTTTCCTATCCGCTGACCATGCATGTAGATGAGAGAGGAAGCTTCACGGAAATCTTAAAGAGTGCAGACCGAGGACAGGTATCCATCAATATTTCCAAGCCTGGTATCACCAAAGGCAATCATTGGCATCATACCAAGAATGAAAAATTCATTGTGGTCAGTGGTAAGGGCTTAATCCGTTTCCGCAAGCATGGTAGTGAGGAGATTATTGAATATCATGTTAGTGGAGAGAAGCTGGAAGTGGTGGACATTCCTACAGGGTATACGCATTCCATTGTGAATGAAGGAGATACAGATCTGGTAACACTGATGTGGTGTAATGAATGCTTTAATCCGGGCAAACCGGATACGATATATGAGCCGGTGGAATGAAGAAAAGGATAGACAGAGGAGCGAAAGAATGGTTTCATTTAAGGATAATGGAAAATTAAAGCTGTTAATCATTGTGGGAACACGTCCGGAGATTATTCGTCTGGCAGCCACCATCAATAAATGTAGGAAATATTTTGATACAATTCTGGCACATACAGGACAGAATTATGATTACAACCTGAATGGTATTTTTTTTCATGATCTGAAGCTGGAAGACCCGGACGTCTATCTGGATGCTGTAGGAGATGATCTTGGGGCGACGGTTGGTAATATCATCAACTATTCTTACAAGCTCATGAACCAGATTAAACCAGACGCTTTGCTAATCCTTGGCGATACCAACAGCTGCTTGTCCGCTATTGCAGCCAAGCGTCTGCATATCCCCATTTTCCATATGGAAGCTGGAAACAGATGTAAGGATGAGTGTCTGCCGGAGGAAACCAATCGTAGAATCGTTGATATTATATCGGATGTGAATATGGCATATTCTGAACATGCCAGAAGATATCTGGCAGAGTGCGGATTGCCTAAGGAGAGAACCTATGTGACAGGTTCTCCTATGGCAGAAGTACTGCATCAGAATCTGACCGAGATAGAAAGCTCAGATATTTTGCAGAAATTGAATCTGGAGAAGAAAAAGTATATTTTGTTATCTGCACATCGTGAAGAGAATATCGATACGGATGAGAACTTCAATTCTTTGTTCAATGCGGTGAACAAGCTTGCAGAGAAATATGATATGCCCATTCTATATTCCTGCCATCCCAGAAGCCGCAAACGTCTGGAAAATTCCGGATTTGAATTGGATTCTCGTGTGATTCGCCACGAGCCCTTAGGTTTTCATGATTACAACAACCTGCAGATGAATGCGTTTGCGGTAGTATCTGATTCAGGAACCTTGCCGGAGGAATCCAGCTTTTTCACCAGCATCGGCAAGCCCTTCCCCGCAGTGTGCATCCGTACCTCCACCGAGAGACCGGAGGCATTGGATAAGGCATGCTTTATTCTTGCGGGTATCTCAGAGAAGACACTTTTGCAGGCAGTGTCTACCGCCATTGACATGGTAGAAGAGGGCGACAATGGAATTCCCGTGCCGGACTATGTGGAAGAGAATGTAAGTACGAAAGTTGTAAAGATTATTCAGTCTTATACCGGAGTAGTGGATAAGATGGTATGGAGAAAGACCCAGGAATAAGGACTGAAGTATTCTAAGAAACCCAATCATTTTGTGCAGGATATGGAAAGAGGAGTCAGATGAACACAGAACAGATGGAAATGAAAGAGCGAGAAATTAGCTTAGTTGACTTAATTGCAGAAATTCTGCTGCGCTGGAGAACACTATTGTTTGTTATGGCAATCGGTGGTTTACTGCTTGGTACTGTAAGTTATATACGGTCTGCATCTACAGTGGAAGTACAAAATGCGGAGCTGAAAGCGAAGCAGCAGCTTTGGGCAGAGCAAGAAGGTCTATCTGCAGAAGAAAAATGGGAGACAGGCCGTCTGCTTCTGGAAGAACAGTTGACAGACACGCAGATTAGCAACGTAGTTACTGCAATACGATATGAAGGATTATATGAGCAGAGTTTGGAATATAAGGAGCAGTCTGTTATGATGTAGATAGACCCGAATCAAGTTCAACGTGGAGATATTACGTTATTGATTCAGGCAGATGGAATGGAGCAGACCTATAATGCTGAAAAGATATACGAAGAGCTTCTGACAAGCACTGAAATGTTAGAATATGTGCAGAATCAGTGTGGAATGGCACAGGAGGTAGGCGAACTTATTACGGTTGGCACTGCTTCAGGATTCACTTCTGATAGACTGTTGCCGGAAGAAAGAGATTCTATCAGCGTACAGATTGTTCACAATGATGCCGACATTTGCAAAAATATGATGAATGCAGTAATCTCCTATGTAGAGACAAAGGAGACAGAATTACAGTCCGTTATTGGTGAACATGTGATTACGATTGTAGCGCAGTCTCAAGGATTTTGAAGCTTCGTTATCATAACAGTCGTCAATTTACGACAGAGGAGGCAATTACTCTGGCTTCCACTGCGGTGAAAATGGCGGCGAAGAAACGTACATTGAAGGAAGTTTACCTCCTAGGATGTAATGTGACGGGAGATACCCTGCAGAAATGTGAACAAATCAGCAAGAATTTGCATGAGGAAAGTATTTGCGTACAGATTCTGAGCAATGTGCTCTATGATGCAGAAGCAATGGAAAAGCTTGAGAATGCCAAAGGCATCGTGCTGGTGGAAACAGCAGGCTCTACGATGTATGAAGAAGTTGTAAAAGAGCTTCAGTTAATGAGCAGACAGAACATTTGTGTATTGGGCGGAATTCTGGTGGAATAAGCTGAATCAAGCAATACATGATTATTGAAATTAAGACATTGAGCTGGTCAGAAGCGAAGCCGAGATTCAGAAAGTAGTTGTGACCGGTGTGCAAGATTATGCGCATTAGAGATTCATTTGATTGTGACATTTTCAGGTAGATTAAAATGCTGGGAGCAGTAGTAGTGGGGGAAACCGTGTATGATAGAGAAGTGCAGGCAAATAGGTAAAAATAGTTGGAATAGATGGCTCTATATCATTTGTGTTTTGATGCTGGGCTTAATGGATCAGAGACGTGGCAGTGCCACCGGTGACGTACAGATGATGTTCGGAAACTTGTTGGGCTTGGTCTTGGCAGCGATGCTAATCCCCTCTCTGGATAGAAAGAGATTTCTTTGTAAGTTGTATGCCTTGACGATACCGGTTGATCTTGCTTTCACTGTGATACTTTGCGTGCTTGGTAGATATTTTTTTTATTTTCAGAATGTTTGGATATCTGGGGTGCTGAATTTTACCGTATGGATGATGTTGTGGGTTTATATAATCAGCAATCGAGCAGAACTACGGATAAAAGATAAACTGAAGGAGCCCTTTGCGCTGGCACTGATGGTGTTGCTTGTGCTGATGCAGCTCTCAAAGAATGGAAGAGTATTGCCGGCATGGTTTTTGATGATATTTGTCGGATTCTATTTGCTGTTAGACAGAGACGAGATTCCAGAGATACTTAACAGCATGATGAATGGAATCATCCTGTGGTTCTGTCTCCAACAGATTATTGCATTTGGCTTCAGACCCTATGACTATGCAAGGTATCGGGGCATGTATTCCGGGGTAACCCAGAACGGAATGCATTATATGTATGTTTTTACAGCGTTATGTCTGAAATACGTGATGCTGCTGAAGAAGGAGTGCAATAAGCTTTCAAAGACACTCTGTTTTGTTATGATAGCCGCACTATTTTCTTTTACGTTGTTTTCAGGAACCAAATCCGCACTGTTGGGGGAATTGGTGGTGCTAATGGTGGTTGCAATCAATATGCTGGTCATAAAAATTGATATATGGTACAGGTTGGCAGTAAAAGCTGTTATGTTTACAATATGTTTTGTGGTAATGGTTCCTGCTGTGTATGTGACTGTTCGTTATCTGCCAACCATCCTTCACCATCCGGTGTGGTTTGAGGGTGAGTACGAGGAAGGGAGAAGTGTATGCTCCTTCGATAATTGGGACAGTCCAAAATATATTACATTTCAGCAAGCAACAGAGTTTAACATTGGAAGAATAACTACTCTGTTTGGATTGAATTACAAAGAAATTTCCAATTGGGTAGAGACTCACTTTGGCGCAATCCGGGCAGAGGCGGCAGAACTGGGCGAGCCGGGGAGTAGCCCGGAAAATCCCTATGCGCTGACCTCAGAGGAATATTCAGGCCCGGACATTGCCAGGATGACCATATGGAAGTGGTATGCCGTTCGATTAAATCTTTATGGACACGCGGGGGGAGGATTCTGGTACGACAAGGGGACATATTTTGAGCAGGCTCATAATATGCTCCTGCAGATGGCATACGATTATGGCATACCGGCAGGGATTCTTTTTTTGCTTATATGTGTATAGCCTCTTGTCTATACTCAGATATCATGAGTGGGAAGATATCATGATGCGTGTTTTCCTTCTCCCGGTGTTTGTGTTTGGAATGTTTGATATGGTACTGGTGTACGGGGAGATGTCTGTTTCGATTATGGGGATTATGTTCTGTTTCATTGCGATGAGAAATAGAACAAAACTCCTATAGCGGGTCTCCAAAGTTTAGTAGGGTTTCCCGAAGCTTTTTAGGGTCAATTAGTGGGGACAGACGCTAAAAATGGTTGAGTTTTTTAGGGTCATTCCGTAGGGGCAAGCTAAAATTGAACCAAAGAGATATTATCAGGCCGGTCTTTTGACCTGCCTGATCTGTTGTGCAACGGTAAGTACGTAATCATCTGCAATTTGCGCCGGCCGCCGGTCGGTGATGCGTTGACCAGCGGTCGCCTGGCGCTATGAACAGTCAATTATTTATCAGTTTTTTTGGTATTAATTACCACTGTATAATGCTTGGTTGCGCGCTTCATGATAGCATTTGCGGAAACCTCATCATTACACAGCTAGATAACTGCCATAATACCAGAAAAGTCACATGCGAAAATGTAAGAAAAGGAGAAGCTATGATTCCTATAATTTTTGCAGACCAATTGTATTTTTTAGACCAATACCCTATTGAAAATTTCAGGTAAAGAAATGCTGATCATGTCAAGTAATACGAAAGGGACGGATATACTTCAAAACTTAAGAGCAGTGAAGTGGCGGAGGAAACGTAATAGCGTTTTATCCTGCATATCCGGAATGCAAGCATTGTCATATAGATACCTGGATAGTTCAGGGAAGAGAGCCAGGCAGGCATTACGCAATGGCTTGACCGGATGTGGATTTTCATTGCGGAAATAGGTGTAGCCATCTATTTCTACGTAGGAAATATAGTTAAATAGAAAAAGCAGAAGGAGACGATCGTTTCCTTCTTTTTTTTCGATATAATTTTTGATGATAGTATAGGTGGCCTGGTTATCAATACTCTGCCATACAGAGTCGCAATCAGACTTCACCGCATACTGAAGCAATTCCGGAGAATATTGATCCAGGTAGACCGGGTTTTGTAGTTGATAATATTCAAGGTGCTTTTTGAAAGATTTTGAGGAAAGCGGATTTTTAGGGTGTTTTTTGTTGTACAGAGCATTTAAATGATCCGGATCCTCGTTTCCGGTAAGATCTTCCTCTGACAGTACTTTTTGGATGCGGGAATTGATCAGATTGTCATATTGTGAGCTGCCATGCTCTTTGGCCACATAATCACTGAAGGTATGCTGCAGATATGGAACCAGTGCCGTGGTTAGTCTGCCCCGTTCCGGGTCATAGGAATGGAGGACATCTATGAAAGTGAGTGCACACTCCTGCAGTATATCTTCAAAATTAATAAAAGTACTATTAGAGAAGCAGCGTCGGCATTGATCAGCTAAGAAGGCCTGATATTTTCCCCACAAATATGCCAGGATCGCGGAGGATTCTTCGCGAGAGGTTGTGGGAGAGTTAAATTTTTCAATTAATTCTGTTTCCGGTATTTTATCAAAATGATAAGGTTCCATAGGACAAACTCCAAAATATCTTATATATAATTAATATGAACAATAATACTATAAATTTATAGCATTTTCAAGAAAATTTTTGGGAAAATATTGATTTTGATAAAGAGTAAGAGTAGACTGGATGCAGTAGCTTGATCGGAGGAATGAAAAATGCGCTTCAATTATACTTATAGAATTATTTATGGCTCCGGGCAGTGTTGCGACAGATCCAGGCAGCAACTGACAATAGAAATTACCCGGGAGCAATATGGCAGGATCATAGAAAAAGTAATACAGGGCTGCACGATCAATGAAGTACCCGGAATAGAGAAAGTGGTGAAGGATATGGAGGAGCAGGTCCGCTTTGTAGACAGGTGGGATAATCTGGATGGCTCTCGCCGGAAGATACCATTGAAGAAAGAGAGAGACATAGCAAAGATAGAGCTGTTGCTGCCTGAGGACGAGATAAAACGTATCAGTAAAATGAAGAATCCGATGGAGGTTCTGACGAGACCTTCGGAGCAAATAACTCTGCTGCGAAGCGATGGATCTTATGTGATCCTTAGTACAGAACAGGGACGGGTGAAGTTGGAGGATTCGAGAAAGAAAGGGATGGCCATGCTGATGGACACGGATCAGTTCCTGAACCTGGTTGTCAGGTGGTAGAGGAAAAGGAAGATATGTAAAGCATAGTAAGGGGTATTGCATGGATGGAAATTTGACAAGGGAGTATACATGGAGATTATAAGAAAAAATGAGCTGCAAGAGATTTTAGATCTAGTTAAGATGATGTCGCATGGGAAATTTTTGATAACAGGAGCCGCAGGAAGTGGTAAAACTTTTTTGCTAAATATAGCTGGAAAGATATTGTGGGAGCAAGGAAAGAAAATCAGATACAAAAATATGGAACTTTTCCCGGACGATAAGGAGACAGGGGATTATTTGTCGGAATCAAGTGACACTGTTTATTTAATAGATGGCTTGGATGATATATATAGATATAAGCAAATAGTTAAAGAGATAGAGTTCGGAAAGGCGTGTTATATATGTACTTCTAGAGAAAATCAGTTTGCTACAAAGTTTGACTATGAAATAAAATTAGAACCTCTGACAACGGAGCAGACTTTCTTTTCTATTAATGATTATCTTGGTAATCATGCTTCAAATGGAACATTCATATTCCGAGATGAAAATAGAAATAGATCAAATATTGAAGAAGAAAGATTATACAACCGAAGACGAGAACAGCATCTTTTATGCTGTAGGAAAGTGTCTTCATGCAATGTTAGATTATGCAGAACGTATCCGGAGTAATGATTTGGACAAGGATACACTGGATGCATTTAAATATGCTAATAATGGTTTAAAGCATGGGATAGAAGTAGAAACGATCACAAAGCCCACTGACGGAATAACATTTCCCATTCATTTTCCGCTTGAGATTCCGATCAGAAGGATTATATGGAAAGTAAAGTGGGATGCGAGGAGCAAACGACAGGAGGAAATGTATCTAAAGCATCTTGATGGTAAAGATGTTGTGAGCACATGTGGAGAGTTTATAGAGCGATTGAAGGAATATTCAATATAAAAAGCAAGAGGTATTGCAGCCGTCGGAATAACGTAATACTTAGTGCAAATAACGAACTCCATGATATAGTGGGAGTATGGATGGCTGAAGGTCTTCTGATAAAACATGAGATTTTTTCTCACACGTTATTGAATGGTGAGCATAAATATGATATATAATAAATATGAGAAAAAAACTCACGGAGGTAATAAATATGATATATGAGTTTACTTTTGAAAATTATCGTTCTTATAGACATGAAGCAACTATTGATTTTACAGCAAAACCTATTAATGAATTTGAACAATCTTTGATTAATGGCAGTAATGGTCAGAAGCTTTTGCCGGTTTGCGCAATTTATGGACCAAACGGTGGCGGAAAAAGTAGCGTAATTATGGCAATAAGCGAATTACGTTCGATGGTAATGCAACCATTGATACAGTTAGCTTTTATGAAGAAAAAGAATGAGAAGTTGGGAGAGGCTTCAATAGATCAGCTAAAGGAAAGCCTTCCAAATGTAAATACAAAAAATGCATATTACAAATGGGATAGTGAAGGAGCTGAAAAGCCAATTAAGTACAACATTCTATTTGAAATAGAGGGTTACAAGTATCGCTATGAATTTGAAATCTTAAAAGAGGATATATTTGCTGAAAATTTGTATATGGAAAATGATGGAAAGATTGAGGTTATTTTTGAAAGAGATAAAGAAAGTATATATATGTGCGATCAACTTGAAAGTGTTGATTTAGAAAACATGAATGAAAGCCTGCCGATTCTTTCGTATATAGCAATGTTTAAAGATATTGACTTTATTGATAGAGTAATTAGATTCTTTATGCAGATAAGGATTTTGAATTATGACAGGCCTAGTTTGGATAAAAGGATATTTGTAAAACAGATTGAAAAAGATAAAAAACGTATATGTAATGTTATTCAGTCGATGGGAATAGATATTTGTGATATTCATATTGACTATAATGATGATGGGACTGTAGATGAAATTTATACATTTCATAAATTGTTATCAGGTGAAATAAAGAAGCTTCGACTTTCCGAAGAGTCAGGCGGTACTAAGAAAATTATTAGTATTATTCCGGTTCTGCTCGATGGAATTGACAATAGCTATTTGTTTTTGATAGATGAATTAGATGCAAAATTACATCCACTTCTTTTACAGAGAATTATCGAATTATATACAGACAGAAGTATAAATTCTGGGACAGCGCAGCTTTTATTCACATCGCATGACTTGACAACTATGTGCAAGGAAGTATTTAGAAGGGATGAAATATGGTTTTCGGCTATAAATGCATATGATGAGTCTGTATTGTATTCGCTTGTTGATTTTCGAAAAGAAGGTGGAAATAAACCGCGTAATGATGAGAATTATAGTAAACAGTATCTTGAAGGAAGATATGGAGCAGATCCTTACTTTAAGAAGCTTGTTAACTGGGAGGTGATTGCTTGAGTTTAAAACCTAAAAAGAAAAGTGATCTGAAAAAGATAGAAGAAAAAATGAAGGTGAAAGCAAGCAAAATGGAATCAATGCAACATCTTCCACCATATACAATGATAGTGAGCGAAGGCATTAAGACGGAACCTATATATATAAAGGGACTTGTAAATAAAGTAAATGAAAAATATAAGAATGCAACTAGGAATCCGCATATCGCAGTCTATGGAACCGGACGAAATACCCAGGGATTAATAAGATTTGTTGATAGTATGATTGAACAAGGCAAATGGAATCATTATAATAAGTTTTGGCTTATGTACGATAAAGATGATTTTCCCTTAGACAATTTTGATAATACGCAGTTTGAAGCGGAAGCTAGAAAGAAACCACAAATGGCTGTTGCATGGTCAAATGAAAGTATTGAATTATGGTTTCTACTGTACTTTGAAGATTATTGTTCGGATAATGGGAGAAAACAATATATAGAAAAATTGAACAAATATTTTGATTATTCCAAAAAAAGAGAAGACTTGTACGACATATTGAACTCATTGGGGTCACAAGAAGAAGCAAAAAGAAGGGCTCGGAAAATGTATGCTGAATTTGTTGATGCACATGTAACTAGTATGTCAGCAATGGTCCCGGCTACCAGAGTATTTGAACTTGTAGAGGAGCTTGAAAGCTATTTGGAAAAATGAGTGTAGGATTTATTATGTCCCGAATACACAAATTGAGCCTCTTTGTTCATACACTGAAAAAAAGTAAAAATGAATAAAAAGCTCCTTCCTGTGAGGGAGCTTTTTTATGCCATGACTGCAAAAAGTGTGTACTACAAACATATAAAAAGTGTAAGCGCCAAATATTCCCGCGGCTAGCCAAGAACCGCCTCTAAATTCATAATTATAGTTGGACTATTTTACTACAACAACTACAATTATGGAGGAAAACATCATGGCAAACACCCGTAACCCCCGTCTGGACAAGGCGCTGACCTGTTTGAAGAACCGCCGGGAAACATCCATGACTTATCTAGAAGACGGACGCTGCAGCTTCACCAATAACCTCAGCGAAAATGCCATCCGACCGTTCACGGTGGGGCGCAAGGACTGGCTGTTCAGTGACTCTGTGGAAGGAGCGCAGGACAGATGAGAACTGGATTGATGAGCAGCTTGCAGAACTGGCCCCTTGGAGCGAAAAACTCCAAAATCTAAGAAAATGAGAATGAATTTGTAGTAAAATACGCCAACTAAAAATGGCTTGGGGTAAATTTATAGATACCGCCGGATTATTTGGCACTTACCGAATAGGGACAATCCGTAGCACCTTGGCAATGAAGATCTATTTTATTAAAGAATTGATCTTTATATACATATAGGCAGAAGGAAGGATTTCATAGAGGGGGAGTATTCCTTCTTTGATAAATATGAAAGTTATTGTGCCTTAGCTGTATAGAAATCTGCAGCAGAGGAAGTTGAGAATGTTGGAGATAAGAAATTCACAAATAACATCAGGATTTACCAAAACAATAAGCACTTTGGAGTTACTAGGGAATCAAACGCGGTGAGCATATATATAATGCTAGGAGAGAAAAATATGACGTTATCAAATTTGAATGATATTTTCGAATTGTTTAAAGAGAATGTAATGGGATGTATTATGTCGATTATCCTTGCAGGAGTAATTCAATTTGTGAAAAATATGCGTGCCAATATAGCGAAATTCAGTAATCTAAGAAATAGAAAAATTATAGATAGTGTTATAGTTGGGAAAAATGTGACGGAATCTTGGGATAATGGAAAGGAGAAAATGTTTTATTACTGGATTCAATTATTTTTTATAATTATAACACTGGTATGCTTGTATGTATCCTGTAGGATGGAACTATTTTTTATTAATATTAAGGAACAGGAAAATATTAGAAACTGTGATTTATATATTGTGTTAGGGGCTTTGCTGGGTGGAGTGATTGTATGTAGGATGGTAAAAAAATTTTACATAAAATGGTACATATTCATATTAATAGTGAATGTATATGGCTACTTCCTTTTCTCTGTATCAACTAACAACCAGATAATCTTGTTAATTACCATTGGCATGACTGCGATTACATGGAACATTATAGTTAAAATATTTATTGATAAAATATGGTTTAAAAAACGTTATAAGAATACTTTTATTAAGATAAGTGAAATCGTGAGACTTATTGTTTTAGAGGCTACAGTTTTTGTTAGCTTGAAAAACACACTTGTTTTTACATATGTTTCTTATATATGGATGATTATTGTAACAATAGAATATATCGTTTCATTATTTAGTGATTTGGTGAATGATGCAGATATTTTGTTATGTTTTGAACAGACTACGGAAAAAAGCAAGTCCGATATAATTCAGTGCAAAAATGGGAAAGTTCTATATACTACTGAAGATGGAATACATAAATTTGTGGCAGTGGATGAAATTAAGTATATAACCTATGAAGTACCAATTCATAAATTTAAGAAAAAAATTAGGAAAGTATTGTGCACTTTTAAAGAAGGGGAAAAAACAGAATTTCATAGGTATAGATATATAGGAACTAAATGGATCTCATTTAGTAGATTAGAACAAAATACGGAAAAAATATATATTTATAACCTGGAGAAAATTAAGGAACTTAAGGAAAGTAAGAAAGCTTGCATCAAATGCTCACACGAAAATGAAAAGTAGCCTTTATGAAATTTTATAAAGATCTCTTTAGCAAGCCTTCCGGTACTCGTTTGCCGGTAGGAACTGCACGTCTGGATTCACTCCAAACCATCCGAGGATATACGATGAAATGCTTGTCATACTCGAAAGTATTCAGGGAATCCTCCACGGTTACTATAATCTCATGAAGCTACCGCCTTACAGATTGACAGGATTAACGGCTTTGTCTATAGATAGGGCAACGACTTTTTTACCCCGGTATCCAAAGCTGCATCAATAACGTTCTGTGCACCATGGATATTGGTCTTGATTGTTTCAGCAGGATTGTACTCGCAAGCAGGTACTTGCTTCAGAGCAGCATGGATAACATAATGTCCTCACATTCGAAACTAAAAAATCTTATACGTCATAACATATTATGTGGAAAAACATAATTATTACACGGCTTGAGTTTCAGCAGTTTTATCCACAACCGGATCGTTTCTGAGATACCAGAGGAGCCCTTTGATCCTGCTGGCACGCCGGTCACTGATGCAAAGATATGAGAATATTTGGAGCAATTATCGCATGAATGTGGTATCATGGTAAGGCGCTCATAATAGAGGGGACTATTGGGCGGACATGAATACGATAGAGGATAACTATATATGCCAAATGAATATGATAACAGATTAATAACAAAATTGACAATTGCAATGGAATGCTTTGAAGATTTTCATAAAAATTATGAGGATCAAAAGATTCGAAAAAAATATTATCTTGCATTAGACGATGTATTTGATTTTTTGGAAAATGCAAATAACGATGACTTTCATGAAGAATATGCAAAACAATGGTATCAGATATATTATGATTATAATAAAAGAAATATTAATAGGAGAGAGATAAGGATCGAGAAACTAAGGAAAAGTTTTTCTTATCATTTTTTGAAATACATTTTGCAGACAGAGGAGAATAACTCGATGGAAGAAATTCAATCGAAAATATCAAAGTATATAGTAAACGATACAATGGGAGAATACAATGCTAATGTTACATTGTATTATAAAAACATTTTGGAACCACAACAGTATGAGACCTTTGAAAAAATGGTTGAATTCATTAGGCGTGAACTTGTTCGATTTTATACCAATATTATATATGTCGAAAAAATATTATCTTTTATGCACGAATTTAACGAAAAAGGAGCATTTCCGTTGGATTTGAGTTTCTTGAATAGATATTTAGATACTGCAATGTCTGAAATGATCTTAGTGCAGACAAAATTGTTTTCGAATGCAAATACCCAAAAACAAGACAATTTTGGGTTCGACTATTTAAAAGCTTTTATAGCGAGAAACTCAAAAGATAAAAATGTAAACACATTATTGGGAGGGAAGGTCAGAGAAAAAATCAAAAAAGGAAAAGAAAAATGCAAAAAACTTGAGAATATTAGAAACGGAATGCTTGCACATTATGATGTGAAAACAGTTCAAGAAGGAATAAATGATGTAGTAAATCTTGAAGACTTAAAATATATGTTTGATTTATCGGCGGAACTATTAGAAATGCTTTCTTTATATTACTTTGAAAGGCAGAGTATTTTTAATTTAGAAATGATTGAAATACATGGATTTAAGAAAGTTTTTTGCCAGAATTTTTTAATAGATAATTGCATGAGTACGGATTTAGACAGATATCTCAATCTTTTACGAAGAAATTTTATTGACTTGAAAAATAACGATGCTCAGGAGTGTGGCACTGGAAAGCAGAAAGAGTGCGAAAAATGAATGAGATGGAAAAGGTATTTAGGAAGTAAACCTATGGAGCGTTTACATTTATAAAAAAGAGCAATTTCAGATAATGATTATCTTATTATTTTAAAAATATCAGAAAAGGGCATAGCGAGGGTAGAACACCGGAAAATACATATGAAAGGAAATGACGGAATGGAGTAGATACAAATAAATGCTTCGTGGTAATTATTTCATAGATGTGATATTATAATAAGGAGTTTGAACAGTAAGAATGTGAGCAGCAGTTGTCAGATTGATAATGTAGAGAGAACACGCTATGAATATTATACTTTTGTCAGGAGGATCCGGACAGCGCCTTTGGCCGTTGTCCAACGAGATTCGGTCCAAACAGTTTATTAAGATATTCCATACAGAAGACGGTGGTCTGGAGTCTATGGTACAGCGGGTGTATCGGCAGATACACGAGGTGGATCCGGATGCCAGAGTAACCATTGCCACTTCAAAAACGCAGGTATCATCCATATATAGTCAGTTAGGACAAGAGGTCGGAATTTGCATAGAACCCTGTCGTAGAGATACTTTTCCGGCAATTGCGCTGGCGGCGGCATATCTGAAAGATGTGCAGGGGGTGGCAGAGAATGAGCCCATTGTGATCTGCCCGGTGGATCCCTATGTGGAGAAGGATTATTTTGAGGCATTGCAGGACTTGTGCGACCGTGCCGGAGAGTCCGATGCAAATCTTGTACTGATGGGAATTGAGCCGACCTATCCCAGTGAAAAGTACGGTTATATCATACCGGAGACAGCAAAGCAGCTGAGCCGCGTGACGATGTTCAGGGAGAAACCTACCAAAGAAGTGGCGCAAGAGTACATTGCCCAGGGAGCGTTGTGGAATGGCGGAGTATTCGCTCTCAGACTTGGTTATGTTCTGAAGCGAGCACACGAACTGATTGAGTTTACGGATTATGAGGATCTGTTTCAGAAATATGATACGTTACAGAAGATCAGCTTCGACTATGCAGTAGTGGAAAAGGAACCTGAGATAGAAGTGATGCGTTTTGCGGGAACCTGGAAAGATCTGGGAACCTGGAATACACTGACAGAGGCAATGGACAGCAATTGTGTCGGTGAGGGTGTTCTGAATGATACCTGTGAGAATGTACATGTGGTGAATGAACTGAATGTACCGATCCTATGCATGGGATTAAAAGATATCGTTGTGGCAGCCAGCCCCGAGGGAATCCTGGTATCAGATAAGGAGCAGTCCAGCTATATCAAACCGTATGTGAACCAGTTTGACCAGCAGGTAATGTTCGCGGAAAAGTCCTGGGGAAGCTTCCGGGTACTGGATGTGCGTGACCACAGCATGACGATAAAAGTGACACTGAATCCGGGACACCGGATGAATTACCACAGCCATGATTTCCGGGACGAAGTATGGACGGTGATAGCCGGAGAAGGTCGTGCGGTGATCGATGATGTGGAACAGACCGTGAAGGTGGGCGATGTACTGACTATGAAGGCAGGATGTAAACATACGATTATCGCCGATACGGAACTGCAGGTGATCGAAGTGCAGATCGGTGATGAGATCAGTGTGCACGATAAGCATAAATATTGAACCGACGGAGGAAAGAGCAGAAGGAGCTGATTAACTCCTTCTACTTTTTTATAATTCAGCTTTATAATTCATTTGATCTATGAACATATTGAAGTCCCTTATTTTGACCAATACATATATTACCCAGAAAATACAGAAAGAGAAAACAAAAATATTTCTTTTTAAAAACCGTCGGAATAATGTGATACTTAGTGCAAATAACGAACTCCATAACTCTAATTATATATAGTATCATAATATCGGATAGAAATTTGTAACCTAATGAAATCCACATCCGGAGGTAGAAAAATGAATCGAGATACTATGAAGAGAGTATTTATTATTAGAAATAATATGGCGAATCGTGAAATTTATTCGAATGCAAGTGAAAGCTTTGAGGAAAAGGGAAAGGGAGAATATTATGTAAGAGGGAAGAATAAGGAATCCCTCAATAGGGTGGCAAAAAAAGGCGACAGAGGTCTTGTTCTTTTGCTTACCTACAATGCGGATGATCCGACGAAGATATTGGATATTTTTATTGGGGACGATGCAGAAATGATATCTGATGAGCGGATAGAATATAGCATGAAACGGCATTTGGAAGGAGATAATGATTTAAGAGCAATAGACAGTATTATAGATAAAATTGATCTGGATATTACTCATGATTTTGAGGAAAATACTTACGTGATGGTAAGTGACATGCAAAGTCTGTATGAGGAATTGAAGGATAGGATTAACTCTTTGGATGTGAAGATAGAAGCGGATGATACTGTAAGGAAGCCGGCAGGAGACTATTGCCTGTGTGCACTGGCGCAGACGGATGCACAGGCAAGAAGAGCTTATAAGGAAGAGCCGGTAATGACCGGCAGAACTGAATTCCAACGAGACCGTGAGAGAATAGTGAACTCCACAGCGTTTCGACGAATGGTGGATAAGGCACAAATATTCAGTGCAGAGAAGGGAGATTATTTCAGAACCCGAATGACGCATACCCTGGAGGTGAATCAGATTGCTAAAGCAATTGCATATGCACTGCATTTGAATTTGGATCTTACGGAAGCAATCGCGTTGGGACATGACCTCGGACATACTCCTTTTGGACATCAGGGTGAGAGGACATTGAATGACATACTGAGCGGCAAAATAGATGCTGGTATTGTAACAGATAAGAAAAAAATGGAAGAAAGGTGCTATGGAGGGTTCAAACACAACTATCAGAGCGCAAGAATACTTACACAGTTGGAAAATAAGTATGTTGATTTCTCTGGGTTGAACGTTAGTACACAGGTCGTAGAAGGCGTGTTGAAACATACCAAATTGAAAAAGGATATTCGTATTGAGGATTTTGTCAGTCCGGAATATTTAGAGAAAATATATATAGATGAAAATGAAGAAAGGCAGCCGATTGCCAGCCTGGAGGGGCAGGTAGTGGCTATCGCTGATGAGATAGCACAGAGGGGACATGATGTAGATGATGCACTAACTTCAGGGGTCATGACTGTGAGTGAATTCATTGATCGGTTGAAGATAGATAAATGTGATGAGCTGAGAGAACTGATTGAAAAAGAGATCGAGAAGACAGAGACTGCAAATCGTCTTCTTCCGAATAAGCAGGATATGCAGGTGGCGAGGATCGTACATCGGATTATCAGATATTTTATCAGTGATGTAATCAATAATTCAAAGGAAAAAATCGAAAGTAGCACCAAAACAAGTATTGATGATTTGAATAAGGAGACTTTCATCAATTTCTCGGAAAAAGGGGAAAAGGTTAATAAGTATATGGAGAAAATCGTGCAGAAGAAAGTAATCTGCAATTATGAAGTAGCCAGAGCAGATTATAATGCGGAAGTTGTGGTAAAGACATTGTTTCAGAAATATTATGAGAATCCGCGATTACTTCATACCGGTACCCTGCAGAAAATATTTCATGATACGTTAATGCATAAAAATACGGCAGTATCTAATAGTGCTGTCTGTCTAAACGATTGTAGCGTAAGTCTCGCCAATGCTGAAATTGAGGAGATGGCATTGAAACCATTAGAACTACCAAATGATACAGAAGTGCAGAAGACAATACGGCTGGAAAAGAGAAAGATACTTATTAGAAATATCGTGGATTTTATAGCCGGAATGACAGACGGATATGCGCTGCAGGAATACGAGAAGATAAAATAAGTGTTACTTGATGGATAATAAGGAGTTATCCTTTAAAAAGGATTAATCAAAATGAACAAAAAGCTTGATGCAAAAAAATACTGGAAATCCTTTGAGATTCTGGCAGTTAAAGTTGTAAAAATACAAATTAAAGAAATTGTAAAATATGAAGATCTGAAATTTTATGAAGACGAAGTTCCTTTGACCAGGGATCACGGAATTGACGGGCAATTGCATATAACACTAAAAGGAAATGATATTTCAATAACTGTAGAGGCTAAATTGCGCGCAAAAGGACCTTTGGGTATCAAAGAATTTGCATCATCCATAGTTAATTATTTCATTAATTTGAGTGATATTCATTTTGTAGTAACCAATGTACAATTTTCGGAGGATGCTCAGAATATATTAAAAAGTATTCAAACAAGACCTGAAAAAAATTGTTTAAATTATATTGATGGTTATCTCATAAATAAAACTGCTGACAAAATTGATTATACCGGATGTGATTTCATTCAAAAAAGACAGCTAAAAAAATTGATTACCTATATTTCAAAGGAGAGTTTTACAGAACCGAATTTTAATAAAGGTATTGATCAAAAGATAACAATTCAGAAGAAAATTGAGGAAAATCTTTATGTTTTACCAAATCATGTTCATGTAGAAAACGAATTATCTAATTTGCTGAAACAAGACCATTGTTTTTTAATTGTCGAAGGGGATAAAGGAATTGGAAAAAGTTATATAATTAAAAGAGCTCTAAACAAATATAGTGAGAAAACATCTGTGATAGCAATTGATTTAAGCTCTGACTGGTCACAGCAAACCTTATTATTAGAGTTTACAAAAGTATTATTGCAGTTAGATTTTTTTAAGTTATTGTCATTGCTCTCTAAAGATGACAAGACCGAATTAAATCATCAAATTTCTGAAGACATGATACAATCAGATGATTATTTATTGGCTTTAAAACAGTTACTCTTTTTTGATGCTGCAGAAAGAACACATTATAATTATTTAGTCAGAACCTTTTTTACAAACATATTAGAAAAAACAAACTTGTCAATTACACTATATTTGTATAACTGTAGTGAAATTTCGGCGCAGGTAAGCAGTTTTTTTCTTAATTTTCTGCCTGCTATTGCCACAAAAGTCAGGACCGTTATTGAAATTGATAAAATGCCTTTTGCACAGAGTGATGAAGGATCCCAATTTGTTGATTCATTATATCAAAGTCTACCAGTGATAACTACGGCGCAAATTTATTCCATGAATGAATGTAGCAAGGCGGAAGCCATAGAGTACATAAAAGAAAGCCTACAAGTAAGTAACTCCCCATATATTATTGACTATATTTATCGTAGATATGGATGCAATCTGGAGGTTTTAACAGAGGTCGTTGATTTCATAAATCAAAACGGACTCAAGACACAGACGGAAATTGCAAAGATGCCACTGATTCAATATGGGACATTTTCTAAGTATCTTTTAGAACAATATTATCACCTGATAACAGAATCACAGAAAAGAGCAATTACCTGGATTGTAGTCACTATAGAATTGCTGGATACAGATATAAACTACAAGCTCTTAAAAAACTTAGAACAGAAGCTAAAAATAGACGACAGTATGTTGGAATTTCTTTTCGCCATGCCCTTTTTTGAGCAGACAGATAATGGGATTGGTATGAAGAGCATTCATTATAAAAAAATATTGCTAAGTACTGTTCCAAATATAAAAAAATGTGATGTGGCGGAGTTCCTTTTAAGCTATAAAGACTGCTGGAATCTATCGGAAATACAAACAGAATATAAAGCATGCTGTTTTAATCTAATGTTAGGGAATCCTATGGATATCTTAGAAATAAAAGGACTTCTGACTAAACTTTCATCGCAAAATTTGCCAATGCTTAAAAGTGAATTACTTCTTTTGAGTTATCTATATTGTGACAAGCATGAGCCCGAAAGTCTGAATACATTAGGTTTTTTGGTGGATTACTTAGAAAGTATTTCAGAAAAATTATTGTATTGTAACGGAGAGATAGCAAAACTCTTAACGAAAGCAGATGAAATATGTCATAAGAAAATTAAAACTATTAAGAACTCTGATGGTATAGATACTGTTTATGGACTGCAGATAAAAATATATTTTTTGTACTACAACCAACAGAAAACTTTATTCCGATTCGACCTTGCAGAAAAGTATGTTGATAAGGCTCTCCTTTTGGAATCTTACTGCAAGGATCTGGAACTAATAGGAAAAATGTACTGGTGCAAAGGATTATGCTTAAAAGAAAAAGGAGAAAAACCGGGATTCTTGGACTTTATGTTAAAGGGAATACATAAATATCCACATGCAATGTATTTGAAAATAAGTTACCTTGCTAATTATGCATCATCTAATTTTAAACGTGATCTAAATAAGGCGTATAAAGCACTAAATGTCGGTATAAAGTTGGCAAAGGAAGAGCAATTTGTCGATTTGGAAATATGGCTGAGTAACGATCAGATCCTTTGTGATTTAATTCAAAAGAATTTTTCGGCAGAATGTTTTCGTAAGATTATAATGATACGTGAAAAAGCAGATAGATATGCACTCTTATCTGACATATCCAGAACATATAATAATGAGGCCGTTTGGAGGTATGGAAATAATAATATTAATGAGGCTTTGGAGTGTTTGCAGCATGCGCTCAGTATATTTGATGAAACGGTAACTGATCAACAAAAATTTCTGTTTAGAACAAACAAAATAGTTTTACTTCTAAAAGAGAAACAGGATATTTGTAACGATTTATCTATTTTAGATGACTGGTTAGAGGATAATTATAGTATTATAAAAAATAAATTAAATAGAACTCATAATATGCAAAAAGAAAATAATTATGCTGCAATATTATCACTTTATAAAGCAGCCTGTGTTGCCAGGCAAGAATGGTTTGCTCAAAAATTAGTGGATTGGTTTGGATACGCTGCCTTTGAAACTATTAAAAGTAATCCGGTCAATGCCTTTACACAGGAGAATAGCCTAATAGACGAAGCTTTTATTATTAAGGACGAAATATTTATTTTGTTTTAAAAATCAAATACCATACACACTAAAAACAGTGTGTATGGTAAAGAACTATTGCTGAGCATAAATTGCATTAATCAGTTCCGTCTTAGAATCACTATTATAAATCAAAAGATCTTCAATATATTTATATAGATCAAAATAAATTAGCCATAGTTGTTCCAGGGACAATTTTTCGTAGCAAAAAGCATCTGATACATAGATGATTTCTCGAAGTGCATTTATCAGATGTTTATATTGCATTCCGTTTTTATCATAAGATATTATTTTCATATCTGTATTTATATCAAAAGATAAAGAACAGATACTGGCATAAGGAAGATTATCAACAAAAGCCTCTGCTGAACTAAAGCACTTTAAAATGTTTTGTATATAATTTGTAAGAGGTTTTGTGCGATATATGCTCATTATTGGTGATTCCAGTAAAAATAATAATTCTTTAAACTTGAGACATAAAAGCGATGACTCCTCCTCGTCTGTCTTCCCAGGGATGTCTATTGGCTCCTTGTCATCAGAGAATATATTACTGATATGTCCATGATATATGACATATCCATATGCTGTATTTTGGTAAATAATGGACTCTTTCTTACTGGTGGCTAGGTTACTTGTTAATGCATCAATTCGTTCTGCTTTTGTTAATACATATTCTTCTGTCGAATATGGGTTCCATATGTTGGTGGTATTGATAAGGTCATAATAGTACGCAAACAGATAGGTACCGGTATTAGTGATAATTTCCCACAAACGATAATCTAATACATTTTTCCCGAGCTCTTGTATATTTAAAACTGTACAGGGAATACAGCCTTGCATTATTTTTTTGATATCTGACCGAGAGGGTATTTCAGTCAGATAGGGATAAGAGTCTACAGAATGTAATCTAATCGCCTGATACCAGTCCTTATTTTGTTTAGAAAATGATGCTTTCTTTTTACTCGGATATAACCCATATGCCATCATATGTGAAGCAAAGAAATCAAACGTTTCACCAATAATTTCTGCAGATTGTTTTGCATTTACTCCCATATAATCTGTCAGGAAAGGCTGTCCACAAAAAAAGAGTAGTTTTTGTTTGAGTGCCGCAATGTCGCCATAAGGGACAATAAATCCATTATACCAGTTTGTCAGATAGTCCTTACCATAGCCATTTGCTGTAGCAATAACAGGAATTCCCTGATTCAAAGCCTCTAATAACACTAATCCACCGGCTTCGTACTTAGAATGTGTAATCAAAACGGCACTTTTAAGAAGAAGGGTGCTTATTCCTTCCGGCGGAAGTGTCCCCCACCATATAATGCGATGCTGCCGCTCCATCTCATCCATCTGTGGACACTCTTCCTTAATACTATTTCTAAATTGCTCTATTTGGCTGGGAGCACCTCCTACAATCCATAAGTTAGGCATGTCTTTCCCAATAATTTCATATGCCTGTAGCCATGCAAGAATTATTTCTTTAATTCCTTTATTTGTATGTATTCGTCCAAAATAGATAAAGTTTTTTCTGTTCCACCATAAATAATCATCATCTCTGTTAATACCGGAAAAGTAGCTGAAATATTGCTGATTTGAAAGTATATTTCCTAAAGTGTTAGTTCGTACTTCTCCACGGGTATTATACGCAGGAAATTGATAATGACTGTCTACTTTCAAACCAGCTAAAATGAGTTTTTCAGAGGGAATAGAGTACAACTCCTGCATTTCTGTCATTTCTGACATAGATGAACAAATCAAAAATTTTGCATGCTGAAAAACTTTTTCCTCTTCATGAATTCTTTGTGCAGCAATATCATCTACAGCACCGGTTAACTTCTTTTTCTTGGCATTTGACAAGATCGTATGTACATAAAAAGTGTTATACTGTTTTGCAAGATCATATGCCAGCATCCCGGATTGCCAATAACTGCTATGAAATATAAAAGTACAATTTTCATATTTCGACAATATGTCAGAAATTAGTTTTTGGGATAAAGAATGATAATTCTGTAAAACATCTTTGTCTATAGGGCCCCAATCACCCAGATTAAGTCTGTAAAATTCAGAGAAAGAAGTCATTTGAATATATTCTTCCAAATAGGAATATTTCTTTCGGGTAATGTAAATGTGATATACATTATTTTTCTGCAACTCCTGCAAAAGACTTCTGGAATAGGCGTTTCCCCCACCACTGTCACCTGATCCAGAGGGAATAGTTGGATCACAATGCAAATCAATAATGACAACATATTTTTTCATCGATACGGTACCCCTTTCTTTATAAATAGTAATGTGGAAAGAAGCCTGCATATTTTTTATGTAACAGATAACTCCTTATTATCCATTATTTTGCTATGTGTTTGTCATTCTGAATTTGTATCAAAACGGGTATTCAACTGGGAATAATCAATTTTTGGGGGATTAACTGGTGGCAACCTCCGTAAAAAAGTTTGTAAGATTCTGTCGCATATTGTCATGTACTGAATAGAGGGCATTTATATTATAGGACAAAGGTGGTAGCTAAATGTATAATACGGAAGAAAAATGTACGGAATTGTCAGAGAAACTTAAGAAAATATGCGAAGCAAAAGGGAACACACCATATAAGCTTGCTAAAAAGGCAGGTATTTCTTCATCTACAATAAGTGGGTTCCTGAAGGGAAAAACAAAGCCGAGAATTGATACGTTATTGATTATTTGTAATCAGTTGGAAATATCTATGACAGATTTCCTGGACGAACGGGGACGTATGGAGAAGTATGTTAAGGAGGAAGAAGAACTGGTAACAGTATATAGAAGTCTATCAGATGAAAAAAGGAAGCAATTAAACATATATTTAAAAATGCTTGGAGAATATAACGGAAGAATAGATGATTGAAAATTATCCATTATTTACCATAGAAAAATCGCCGGATTTTGAGGGTAGGAACCGGCGATTTTTGGCATTCTGGTTATATATGAAAATTTTTTCTTGGATGTTTCGCAGTAAGAATATCTCGTTGTTTGGATAATGCAACGTGGGTATAAATTTCAGTAATATTAATAGAACTATGTCCCAACATTTCCTGAATATAACGAATATCCACATCGGCTTCCAGGAGACTGGTAGCGAAAGTGTGACGGAACATGTGCGGAGTGATATGAAGATCGATTGCTGCAAGAGATACATATTTATTAATCATACGCCGAACTGCCTGATCAGAGACGGGAGTCTGATTCTGGTTAATGAAGAAGACACCGTTGGAAGTACTCTTGTTATGGAAAGTATTGTGGTATTCCGCCAGAACATGAAGGACATCATCGTTCCCTATTTGCATCCGACGTTCCTTATTACCTTTTCCGTAAATCAGAAGGGACCTGTCGGACAAACTGATATCACCTGCTTTTAAGGAGCAGAGTTCGGAAATTCGCATGCCGGTTGCAAAGAGGAGTTCAATGATAGCTGCATCCCGTAAGGCATTTTTTCGCTGATAGGCAGTTGGGGCTTGCCTGCGACAGGTGTAGATTGTAGATAAAAATGATTCGACGGTGAGGAGAGGAATTATTTTTGGTAAAACTGTGGGTTCCCGGAATTTAATTTGAATTTTATTAAATGGATTTAAAATAACAACCTCCCTATATTCCAGGTAGTGAAAAAAGGCTTTTAATGATGCGATTTTTCTTTTGACTGTTTTTGGTTTGTATTTCTCATGAAGAGTAGAGATGTATATTTCCAAAATATTAGAAGATACATCAATTGGATCTGTGATTCCTGTACTTTTAGAGAATTGTCCCAAATCAATTCGGTAAGCTTTCAGAGTTTTGGAATCCAGCCTTTTTTGGTGCTCGCAGTGAGACAGATAGTTTACAATGTGTAGTTGCAGATTATTCATGTTGAAACTCCTTTGTATATTTATCCTTTGGTCTGTGATATGATTTAAATAATATCATCAAAACGTGAATGGATGAAATATGGAGAACAAATGATGAAAAGACAATATTTAAATGTATTTGCCAAACAGCAACAAAATATTAAAAAATATTTGAGCAGACTGGCACCGTTAGCTTTTTTCTATATATTACTATACCGTGTGGAGCCTGTCAGAAAATTCTGCAAGGCGGTTGTCTTATATCTGATTAAGGCAAAACTATTACCGGTATCAATGGAGACTGTAAAGAATTCATATTTTGTAGGAGAAAAACTTTGTCTGTTAGAGCTTGTGCTGACGATAGTATCGGTAATAATGATGTGGGCAATTCGGTGGCTGAATGACTATCTAACGAAGCAGGAAGCCAAGAATATGGGACAGAAAAGTCGCATGGAAGAGAGTTTGTTCCGATATCTGCGGGAAGGGACAGCCCCCAGGTGTTATCTGGTCACAGGAGAATGGGGGTCCGGGAAAACATATGAAATAGACCATTTTTTTGAGAAGTATTATAAATATTCCAATCGGAAAATATACAGAATTTCCTGCTTCGGTATCAGTTCCAGAAAAGAACTGATAGAAGAGATTAATAATACGATCGAACGAGAAGACGATTCTTTTTATACATTTAGTATTCAGGCATTGAAATATATTCCGGTGGTAGGAGATGCTTTGTATAAAGTGCTGAAAAAATCTTACAGATATACTTCGGTGCCTACAGGATCGGTGTTTATATTTGATGATTTTGAGCGGATCACTGCGCGTATGTGCATGGAGGAAAACAATATCAGGGAGACACGTTATTCCCCACGTATGTATCGCCAGATCAGTACTGTAGATAGTGAAAAACAGGCTTTTTCTGCAATTTCCGATGGATTTAAAGAAACAGAGAGAGCTTTTGCTCAAATCAGAAATTTTTCCGACAGACAATTAGATAAGCAGGATTATGACAAATATATTGCCGCAGTGGGGATGATTAATGAATTAGTAGAAGTGTGCGGCATGAAGGCAATCATTATATGTAATTCGGATATGCTGGGAGAGAAGTTTATTTATGAAGTATTGCGCAGCAAACTAAATTGTATAGAATTCAAGAAGATTGTAACAGTAGAAGTAACCAAAACAGTCATGGATACGGTACTGCAGTCCATACATCTGGAAAATGATGAACAGCAAAAAAAGATTGCAGATTATCTTAAAAATTATGCAAGGAAGCCACTGGAAGGAGTTGTTGCTAATTCAGAATTTCGGAACATGAGATTGTATTGCGGTTTGCTGGAGGCATTTATCAATACAGCAGCATTATTTACGGAAGAGCAGCTTTCATTTTCTTTTTTGAATTCCCTATTGAACAGTATTATAATCGTGCATTTGTGTTATTATAGGAACTTGTTACAGAAATTGCAATATTATGAGAATGGTGCATACCTTCCGTTTTTGCTGACGACATTCAATGACACCGATTTTTTACTTTATCTGATTCGAGGCAATAATGAGACGCAGGAGGTAGCCTGGGTGGATGCCGCGTTGTCAGGCTACTGGATTCTGAATATGCGGAGACCTGAAAATGCAGGGAAAGTGTATGATGAGTGGCTTGGATATTCATATAGTGAAGTGGAGTGGAAGATAACAACTGGTGCCATCCAAAAACTTGAGAGTGATGAGTTTAAACTGGTGCATGCATTGGCATTTGGAAAACGGTATAAGGACATGGATCGTGCAAATGAGATATTCACAGAGCATGCTTTGGAGGAATATGAGCTAACGACGGAACAGGAAGTACTGGATGCATTACAGTTGGCGGAAGAAGTATTCGGAGACAAAGACTGGGGTGGCTATCGGAATATATTGTTTAAAATTATAGGGAATAAATTCGGCAGGAAACATATTGCAGCTAAAACTTCATTGCAGAGGGCATTTAACTATTTTGTGGATAATACAATGACCAGAAATACGCCTTTCAGCATCTGATATTTTACCATGAATAGGACTTTAAATAGCAAAAAGAAACTCAAATGATCTGAAGTCCCTTTTTGCTGTTTAAAGATTAAAATACCGCAAGTCCCTATAGTATTCGTATAGAAAATTATAGAAAGAATTTTCATTTGCATCAGAAATCAAATTCATTTCATACATACGAGCTAACAGACGATTTATGAGTTTACTCAAGGGCTTTTTAAATACGGACTTAGAGAGATGGGAACAATCTTCTGCGTAAACAGTTCCGTTTACTTCGGCATGATCAATAGAATCAATATAAACTTTGTTTTTAGTCAAATAGTATCGAAGATACTTATGCATGGATTTGGAAGTTATTGAATACCAACAATCCATCTAATTCAATTTCGCTAGTCTATGTGACATACGGTGGTGGTACAAAAGGCATTTCTATAAATCGAAATCTGCTGTAAGGAAAACCGAGCTGCTATATTGCCGGAATAGGTGTATGATATAAATATAGGGTAGAACATTGTCAGAAACTGTAGAGCAAATGAAAGAAGGGAAAAACTGATAAAGCAAAATGGAAGAAAATTTTTTTGAAAATGAATTTTTAGAATATCTAAATAAAAATACTAATGGAAATTATAAGATTTTTGATGAATCGAAATCAGAATATACCTTTTTTGAAAATGAGTTAATTCGCAGTATTTCTGATATGGTAAAAGACTTAGTAAATAAAATGTCTGAGGGAAGGGGAATTTTGCCAGATATACATGTGTTTTGTGTAGAAAACGAATTAGTAAATGCATTTTGCTTCGTTACAAATAATCGTTATTATATAGGAATTCATTCTGCTACATATATCGAACTGATAAGACGTACACAAATCTTGGCGGATTATTTGGTACTAAATTCATATTGGGGTTATTATAAAAATAAAGAGGTAGTTGAAGTGCAGGCACTGTTATGGACCTATGCTTTTAAGATGATATTAGCACATGAATATATGCACGTCATATTGGGACATTGTGATACGATATGTGCAGATATGGCATTTATGTGGGAAAATGATAGTATTGAAAAAGAGAAGATGTCTGATAATATACCAATAATTGATTTGCAAGCTATGGAAATGTTCGCAGACGAGTTCTCTGCAATAGATGCTGCATGGCAGATATTGTCAATAGATAGGGAGGACATTGAAAAAATCAAGTATGATTTATTGAACTATTATTTAGCGGTATTATTAGTATTTTCAATTTTTGATGATTATAATGGGAACGGAGGAACGCATCCTAAGTTGGGAATCCGATTACACTCCATAATATCAACCGTTGATGATACAATTATTAAGGGACTAAATGTTCCTGCTCCAGAGAGTCAAATGGAAAAAATAGATGTAGTCATTGATACATTTATGGAAATAGTCCAACAATTTCCAAGACTATTTTCTTATGATATTGTAACAGAACTTGGGCTAGAAGATTTTGATAAGGAATATATAGAATTGTATAATGCTGCTGCTGATATCGTCAAAATTACTAATTTAAATGCGGTGTATCCAATTAATGAATTTGAGAAGATGGATGAATCAACACTTGAACAATTGGAGGTAGAAAGGGAAATTTTGTGGAAAGCTCAACAGAATGGATTGAGTTATGAAGAAGCTTGTGAACAAATAGAAAAAAAGGTACGAGGAGCTAAAAATGAGAGATGAATGGATCAGTGTGTGCGGTAAAAAAACTGTAGTTATTGAGAAATTGCGGGAGGTGGGTTTTAGTGATCAAGTATCAGAGAAGCTGATAGATTTTTTGACCAAGGAGAAAAATATACTGTGTGAAGATGAGTTATATAGGATGGAGCAGATATATCCAAAAGGATCTGACAGCAAAATGCTAGGATTTATGATCATGGATTACAACTATTATCTAAACATAAGAGTTGGAACAGCATTTCTATTATCCCTATTTGTTGATAATAAGATAGGGTTACCTGTGGCTTCAGGATACTTGACAGTAAGAGGAATGCATAGATTATTAGAGAAAATTACAGAGACAGATGGAACAAAATGTATTCTTCTTGAAATTTTAAGAGCACCAAACAAAGAGGGTAAAGAAGATATATTAATGGATTTTAAGGGAGAATGTTGTAATAATTATTTGGAGTGTAACTTTCGCAAGGATAATAGATGTACATGTACGGCTATGAATGTAAAAGATATTATGGAACAATTATTTGACATGGGCATCTTAAAAAAAGAAGGTGGAATATATCATTATAGCACTTTAGGAAGTATATAAAAATTGTTCGATATGGGAAAGAGAATGGTTAACATGGCGATTCAGCAGCTAGGACTGATCTGCATAGACCAATTAGAGCATAGTCCAGACAAAAATATCAAAGCCTTTTCAAAAAGTAGTAATATGTAATGGGAAACATCATGACCATGCAGGAGAAGAAAATTTGCTACAGATACGGTAATTATCAGGAGGAATAGGGAAATGACGCTGAGTGAATTACTTGATTTTCAATCTAATAGAAGCAGACTGGAAGAGATAAGAAGAAATAGAAGAAATATAGTACCATTTGTTGGAGCTGGTATTTCAAAAAGCTGCGGATTGTACACATGGAAGGAACTTCTTCATGCGTTAGCTGTTGATTATATGTCAGTTGATGAAATGAATTCATTAGAGAGCGAAGGAGATTGTCTTAAATACGCAGATAAAATCGTTGGAGCAGTCGGCAACTCAGATATGATTATGAAAAGAATACGAGAGATATTTTATAATGCAGAGATTTCCCTTACTGAGATGCCATATTGGCTTGTGTCATCATTTTCTCCTATGGTGGTAACTACCAATTATGATACTTTGTTGGAAGAAGCTTCCATACACTCATCATTAGGAATATTAAAACCAATATTGCCGTGTCTGGTTGGTCAGATGAATGAAGCAATCCAGATTAATGACAGATGTCTATTAAAAGTTCACGGATCGGTGGAAGAAATATCGTCATTCATTTTCACTTCAGAGCAATATAGAAGGTTTTATGGTGAAAAGGGATGTAGAGATGACAAATTGGTTCCGGCATATTTAATGAAAATTTTTTCTGGGAAAAAGGTTCTTTTTGTAGGGTGCAGTTTGGAAAGCGATAATGTTCTTGAAATTCTGCAGGAATGTATTGAGAATAATAGCGCTGTATCGCATTATGCCATTGTGCCATATCCCTCAAATGCTGATAAACAGATTAGAAGAAAAAGAGAACTGTCAAGGCTTGGCATCGAACCAATTTATTATCCTGAAGGAGATTTCCAGGCTGTGAAGCATCTATTAGGTTATATAGCGGAGGAAAATAATTTTATTTCATCATTCAAGTCTATTTTGCTTAATAATTTTAGTGATGATGAGATAAGTGAAATTCAGTTGCAAATCATTGTTTCGCTGTTAAAAGAAAGTTTCTATTGTACGGCTTTAAAATATCCACAGTTACTTGACATGGATAATATGAAAAATGACTTCTCCAAGGATATTTTGGAGTTTATTGGCGTTTTCAGAAGACAATCAGATACACTTCTTGATATTTGTATAGATGCATTCAAAGCATATGTCAGAAGCGGATATATACGTTGTGAAAATGAAGTAGTTACTTATTTTTCTGAACAATTTGAGGATAGAGTATTAAAAGAATCAGAAATAGAAATGCTTTTACTGAAAAAGTGGGCAATTAATAATCATTTGTCAAGCAAAGAGGTAAATGAATTGGCATGGATTACTAAGCTGTCCGACAGCGAGATTAATAAATATGCGAATGACTTATTACAAAAACTACAATACAAAAATGGAATGAGCTTTGCAGAACTTTTCCCTGTTTATAATCTGGCAAAACAGTTCACTTCTCTTGTTTCAGAAAGAATTGACTTTGATATCAGAATCAGATTGCTCAATTCGATAGGCGCTTTTGGCACTTATTTTCATGATGGGGAAGCCGCGCAGAGATATCTGGAGAGAAGTATTCATGAAATTGAAAAAAATGGGAATACGACGAAAGAATTGATGCTTTTTAAAGCAAAATGTTATGCGAATCTTGCAATAGCCAGGTCATTGAGTAATACTGATTTAGTTTCCGTTTTGGAAGCAGCGGAGAAGGACATATATCTTAAGCAAAAGTATGGTGAAAATTCACAATTATATAGTAGGTCATTAAACTTTTACGCTACCGCATTGAAAGAAATTGACCCATTCAAGGCTTGCAGTATATATTTTGAAGTGGCAGATATAAAGGAAAAATTAGCGGCAGGAGGACAGAATAAAGAACTTTTGGCATCGTGGGCAACAACGGTGTTCAATATTGGACTTTTAGCCAAGGATCTTGAAATGTATAATCTTGCGTATAGGATAATATGCTACGCTAATAGGTATCGTTTTGAAACAGTTGACTATTGTAATAGAGATTATTGCAGTTCGGTTAATGTGTGTGCTGAATTGGAGATGTTTGTACATAGTAAGCAGAATCTGGAATGGTTGGTTAGAAGTGTAGAAGCCAGAGTAGATCTTCCGGAGGGATTTTCTGAAACTCATGCGCATACATGGTATATTTGCGCTTATCATTACTATCTTCAAGGAGAGTATTCCACTGCTATTAAATATATTCACAAATCTGTCAGAGCCTCTAAGAAGCCAGGGGCACTTGTCGATTTCAGACAGGATATGCGAACCCAATTATTGTTTGGGGATATTATGGCTGCTCAGGCAAAGTTAGAAAAAGCAAGTATGGATGAGGCAGAAAATATCTATAAAAACATTATTGTAAGTTTGATATCAATGTATGGAGAAGATAGCTATTATCTGATTTCACCATATCGGCATTTGCTACAAACAACCAAAAGAGAAAAACAACACGTTCAATACAGCTGTGATTACAGTAGGCTCATTGATAAGTATGCAGTGCGAGTGAAAGACCTGGAAAATCAACTGGAAAAGTATATGTCAGATAGAGGCGATAATCTTTTGCGTTTGACAAAAGGGGAATAGGGGGAGCAGACTGAAACTAACAAAAGAATCAGGCAAACACCAGAAAATCCTGAGTTCCAAAAGAAGAACAGTTGAAACTTATCAATGAGTGCCGAACCAGTGGTATGACAGATATTGACTGGTGCCGCGAACACGGCATTGCTGTCAGCACTTTTTACTACTGGGTAAAGCAGCTTCGAAAAGAAGCTGCCCAGATACCGGCACCTGCCTATGGTCATTCTGAGAATCCCCGCCCCAAACAGGACGTGGTTCCCATTGACATAGTACCGGAACGCTTCCCGGTACAGCATACTCCGTACCTTGACAATCCTCATACATTAGAGATCATTCTTGGATCTGCAACGATACGCATCACCAATGAAACAGATCCACAGCTGCTTTCCAGAACGCTTCAGATTCTGAAAGGGTCTGTATGTTAGGCGATATTTCAGGGCTGGAACGGATCTACATTGTCTGCGCTTACTTAAATCATAAAAGCATTAAAACGTTGGAGAAAAAAATAGCGTCTTATCCCGCATATCGGGAATGCAATCGTTGGCATATAGATACCTGGATAGCGCAGGGAAGAGAGCCTGGCAGGCATCACGCAGCGGTTTGACCGGATGTGGATTTTCATCGTGGAAATAGGTGTAGCCATCTATTTCTACGTAGGAAATATAGTTAAATAGAAAAGGATGGAGGAGAATACAATGGGAATCAGGGAGAAGATGGCTAGTGCTAAAAAAGCAATTGGATTACACAGGGAATCCCGGAAGCAGAAGTAAAAAGCATTGTACAGCTGGCGAAGATATCTGCACAAATCGAAAGATGCAGATTGGACATGGAAATGACGCAGGAAGAATTTGCTCAATACCTGGGAGTTTCCCAGGGAATGGTATCACGTTGGGAGAACAGGGATTATAATTTTACAGTGAAAAGCCTGAATGATATTTGCCAGAAATTGAATCTGTCGCTAACAATTGATATGCTTCCGATAGAAGCAGTCAAGGATTATAATGTTGTAAACTGGGATGGCGAAATAATGTCTGTAAAGACACCGAAGAGGGCATGGTTAGAAAACTATGATATTGGAGAAGCTATAGCATAATGGAATTGAATATGATTGCATCGGGAATTAGATTAATTGGTTCCACAATAAAAAACTTAAAGGTGGATAATAATATTGTCGATGTTGATAAGGAGTGTAAAAGAAGTTTTGGATTAAACATAAATGAGCCGGAATTTCAAAGCGTTGATAACAGAGTGGCGGCACAGATGACAATAGATTTTGAGGTAGAGATCATACAGGCAGAGGAACAGAGATGTAAAATAGAAATATCTTTGGAAGGTGCATTTTTGTCGGAAGCAGAGCCTATAGAGGATGAGTTCAAACAACTGGTTGCTATTAATGGTGCGGCTGCAATTATTGGACTGGCACGAGGAAAGTTGGAAGCTATTACAGCCAATATATTTAACAATGGGAAAATATCCATTCCGTTTGTGAATGTATTGGATTATTATCGTGGGCAGTAAAATAGAGAGAAATAATATTCTTCCACCACCGCCACGCCGAACAGCCACCGTCCCTCTTCATTGGGATGGATGGAATCCGCCAGATACTTTGCGGCATTATCAGCATTCCACTGCAGTATCTCATTAATATTCAGGAAATCAACGCCCTCCGCGGCAGCGATTTCTTCCGCAGCAGTAACATAGTCTGCCAGTAGGTTGCCTTCGTCTCCCTTCGGGGCGGTACCCTTTTCAAAAGACAGAATATAGTTGGAAGAGATCACGAGAATATGGGCATTCGGGTAGGCATCCCGCAGGGTGCGGATGCCGTTTTCGAGCCCGTCACAATATTTTTCCAGAGGATATCCCTCAAAATAATCATTCAGACCATAGTTGATGACAAAGCACAGTTTATCATCGTCGAGCAGCGAGATGCTTGGTGTGCTTACAAGGTTTTCGACGACCTCATTAAAGGATGCGTTTTCCCCGTTGCTCCGGGTAGCGGAGGAGCCGCCGACAGCGAGGTTATGCACTTTGGCACCGGTCAGGGCACCGATGACTCCGGGGATGGAGGCGAAATCCTTGTAATTGCCCATGACGCTGTCACCGAAAAATACGAGATCGTAATCGGACAGGTCGGGATAGGTGGCAGGGGAAGAGACTGCCTGCTGCACCAGTGCGGAAAAATGATCCAGACTATTGTAGTCTTCCGTATCCCGGTACTGCATGGCACCGCTCAGTATTAACAGCATGGTGGAGCGGGCGGCGACAGCATTTAACTCCCTTGGAGTGTCGTAAGCAGCTGGGTTGGAAATGAGCCACTCTTCCTGGCCCGGAAAATACAGAGTGACATTTTCTCTGGCGGACAGAGGGGCAGCCAACACACGGATCACATTGCAGTAAGTGTCGAGAGCGCCGTCAGTATGGGACTGCCAGTAGGCGAGGGAAGGTGCAGAGAAAATAACGGTGAATTCCGCACCGGCATAGGTATCTACGTATGCCAAAAGTTTTTCTTCAAGGGAGGCAGCAAACTGCGCATCCCGATGCAGACTGCTGTCCCACAGGAGCAGAGGATCCAGCATCAGGAAGACATGGGTGACTTCGTTATCGGAGGAAAAAGCTGTCTCCAGGTAGTCGGACAGATCGGAAAAGGAGGCAATGCGATGGGAACAGCCTACGGCATCATAGCCCATATAGGTTGGATAGATATCCTCGGGAAATGATTCCGGTGCACACATGGAGAAGAAGACCCCCTGGTAAGATTCCTGCTGCAGACGGGCAAAATCCGCGGAGCGTTTTGCAGGTTCCTGTATTTTCAGGTAAAGAATTCCTGCGCCTAACAGCAATAACAGCAGAAAAACGGTAACAATACCAAGGATGAGTTTTAAGGGTGATCTATGTGTTTCCTTCATAAGAGTATGCGGATCCTTTCCGAAAGTAAGTGCAAAGTAAATACAAAGCAATTCGTAGTAGAAACAACTCTATTATAGCATTGTTGTTTTTCTTACCGCAATATGTTAAGATAAATCAGTATACAATGAAAAGGAAACAGCTGATAAGCATTAGAATCCATAAATAATACAGAGTATAAGACAGCGGACAGGAGGCAGCTATGGAAGAATTAGCTATTTTTGGTGGAAAACCTGTAAGAGAGAATAAGATCTTCTACGGAAGACAGTATATTGATCAGGCAGATGTGGATGCGGTGGCAGCAGTAATGACCAGCGATCTGATAACCTGCGGACCGAAAGTGAAGGAACTGGAGGAGCATCTGTGTGAACTGACCCATGCAAAATATGCGGTGGTGGTATGCAACGGTACGGCAGCACTGCATCTGGCAGCACTGGCAGCAGGATTCGGCGAGGGAGATGAGGTTATCGTAAGCTCCATCACTTTTGCGGCATCCTCCAACTGTGTACTGTATGCAGGGGCTAAGCCGGTATTCGCAGACATCGATCCCGAGACCTATAATATCGATCCGGCATCGATTCGCAAGCTGATCACCCCGAGGACCAAGGCTATTGTTGCAGTAGATTTCACCGGTCAGGCAGTGGAACTGGATGAGATCCGCGCAATCTGCAAGGAGCACAATCTGCTTCTCATTGAGGATGCGGCACATGCCATTGGCACTACCTATAAGGGACAGCCGATAGGCAGCCTGGCTGATATGACCTGCTTCAGCTTCCATCCGGTGAAGACAGTGACCGGCGGAGAAGGCGGAGCGATCACGACTAACGATGAAAAGCTGTATCGTCATCTGATGAGATTACGTACCCACGGTATCACCAGAGATCCGGAGGAAATGGTACATCCTACCGATGCACTGTGGTACAACGAGCAGGTAGAACTGGGCTTCAACTATCGTATGACAGATTTTCAGGCAGCACTGCTATTAAGCCAGTTGAAGAAGCTTCCGATGTTCCGGGCACGCAGAAAAGAGATCAAGAAGCGCTACGATGAAGCATTCGGCAAGATGCCGGAGCTGATCTTACAGAAAGAGATTCCGGAGTCCGATACGACCTGGCATCTGTATGTTCTGCATCTGAATCTGGAGAATCTGAATTGTGACAGACGCCAGTTCTTCGATGCGCTGTATGCGGAGCACACCTGCCCGCAGGTGCATTACCTGCCGGTTTACTGGCATTCTTATTATGAAAAACTGGGATACAAGAAGGGATTATGTCCAAACGCGGAGAAATATTACAACGAGGTCATGAGTATTCCTCTGTACTATGGTCTGACGGATGACGATGTGGAGGATGTGATCCACGCAGTGAAAAAGGTAGTGGCTTATTATACGAAATTGAAATAATATACAAGAATTTGATTTCGAGAGTCCATATTTCGTTGTGAGCAGTGAGGACCGGGTCTTTGTATGAGCTCGGATAAAATAGTTGCGAACAAGAATGGTAATGAAGAAAAAGTAGTGGAGCAAGAGTGGATAGTTAAGCTATGAGACAACAGGTAAAACAGCAGACGGAAAGTAAAGACAATAAGAACTATATAGGAAAGATATTGTTTGCAGTGCTGGTACTGATTGCATCGGCAGTTACGTTTGCTCTGTTTTACCGCCAGAGCGTGGAAAGTATGCTGGGATCCGGTCTATATCATTCCGACATGAAAGCATACATTCTGGAAATGCAGGGACAAGACAGCGGATACAGCTTCCCTTATCCGGTCCTGTTCAAGCTGGCAGCGCTGATCCATCTCGTGACCGCCTCCATGAACAACGGAGCGGAACTGGCGATGGCACTGGCAACGCTGCTGTTAAACAGCGGAGCGATGGTATGCCTGAAAGTCATGCTGGATAAGCATGTGGGCGCGGAACTGCAAAGAAACCTGCCCGGAAAAGAGTGGCTTGCGGATGTGCTGACCGGAACAGTGGCAGTTTCACTATTTTTCGTATCCATGGTCTATCCCCCTACGGGCATTTATCTGCCGGGGATCAAATATAAGTATCTGGGCGTATTTACAGCGAATCCGTTCCACAATGCGACGTATATGGCAGCACGCCCTTTTGCGATTCTCGCATTTTTCAAATACGGAGAGCTGTTGTCTGTATATGAGCAGAAAAATGCCTGGAAGGAACACGGCAGAGATTACATTCTCTTTGCACTGTATCTGTTGCTTGCTACCATGGCAAAACCGAGCTTTACGATTGTGATGGTGGGGGCAGCAGGAATCCTGATGGTATGGAGAATGCTCCGGAGCAAATTCCGGAATTTCCTGCCTATGATCTGGCTGGGAGTGTGCTTTATCCCCACATTTATTGACCTGCTGTACCAGTTCCGCGGCGTATTCGTACCGCAGGAAGGACAGGAGGGCGGCATTGGATTCACCTTCGGACATGTCTGGCTGCAATATTGCAACAACATTCCCCTGGCGATCGGACTGGCGGTCGGATTCCCCCTGCTGGTGCTCCTGCTGAATTACAAGGAACTTCGCAGAGACAGCATCTACCGGTTCTCCTGGCAGGTGTACGTGATGAGCTTCCTCATGGCGTTCTTCCTGTATGAAAAGGGCTTCCGGGAGATGGATTTCAATTTCTCCTGGGGGTATATGTATGGAATCTTCTTCGCATTTGTGGGAGCATTGTTGGTGCTGTTGCGCGCAACGGTGAAAGCAGATACCGGGAAGAAAAAGGCAGTGATCGCTTTGCAGTGGCTCGCCTATCTATGGCACCTGGTATGTGGATTGTATTATTTCTGGGGATTTTTGCAGGGAGCTATGTACTACTGATATAAATTGAAAGTTACGAGCCATGCAAAAATAGAACGGAATACCTCGGTGGGA